>Ga0315312_1000042_pt1 | contig 246914 bp, 181 predicted proteins | sample TDP7_MG_FD_203629 | JGI IMG/M metagenome (GOLD analysis project Ga0315312, IMG submission 203629) | Freshwater sediment microbial communities from Lake Towuti, South Sulawesi, Indonesia - TDP7 | ecosystem: Environmental > Aquatic > Freshwater > Lake > Sediment | place: Indonesia: South...
CAATTCCGCGTTTTCCTTTTCCAGTTGTTTTATATATGTGTCCTTGTCCATAAAATCGTTATCGGACAAAAACAAGTGTTTGCTAAAATTTACTTCAATTACTCAAAATTGGGTGAACGCTTACCAATATTTTTTTGTTCGGCTTTCGGGGCCGCAGTGACAGTGCCCAGATTCTATATGGAACCTGCAAACAAATAAAGAGAAAAATCACCGCCGGTGGTCATCCGTAGTTTACACTTTCGACTTTTCACGCTGTAGTTTGAGTGAGCGGAGTTCCTTTCGAATCGGCCAGTCGGCAAAGGCGAGGAAAAAAGCTGCGATTATATTCACAAAAGGTACGAGTATTAACAGGCCGAGTGCCCAGCTATAGCCCGCTTTGGAAAAAATCTTGCAGAAGATCAATAACTTTATAGCGACCGATATCAGAACTATAAAAACTACGAACATGGTGCAAAGTAATACGCACAGCGGACCTATGTCTTGGCAGTAGTTGGAACCAACAAAACATTCCATATTTTTCCCTTTCAATTTATTTAAGAGATTAACTTATCCAGCCTCGTTAGAGATAATGACAAATTCGTAGTATAGCCATTAGTCTCTTTCTTACAAGGGAAATTTAGTATATGTATCAGTAGTGTTCCATCGTAGGTTAAAGAACGGGTGTTATTCTAAGTGGTTCGAAGCAATCTTATTTAGCCTGCGGTTTTACCGCAGGTTTCAATCCACAAAATCGCAGGTGACACACTACTTTTCTTTCTCGCATGATTTGAGGGATTGTCATTCCGAGCGGAGCCCACGTTCTTGCTTTCGCCTGCCCCCGCGGTTCCACCCAAGGGGGGCGGCGGGCAAGAAAGCACGGGGGCGGCGGGCAAGAAAGCACGGGGGCGGCGGGCAAGAAAGCACGGGGGCGGAGTCGAGGAATCTATTTTCATAGACCTCTCGACCCACATCTGTCGGGCTCGGGGTGACAACCTTGCATAAAATATGCAATCCATCAATAGAGCTGTGACAGAGCGCTACTATTGAACTTTCCGTTATCAAAGTAACCTTGGATGGCACACTCACGTGCTTCGCAGTGAAGCGCTGCTTCGCAAAGTAATACAAACCTGTTTGGGACTATTCAAACCGAAACAATAAGCTCACAATTTGTTTAGCCTGACTATAGCTTGGGCAACCTGTTCACGGCGAACCTCGATGTCGGCTGGGTCTTTGGTGAAAGTGGTCATATCGCTGGTAATCTCCTCGGGCACATCAAGTAGCACAGCGTATTCTTGTTGCTGCCCCGCAGCAAGTTTGTCTTTTTTGTCTTTGAGCAGTTTCTGCAAAATAGTCAGGTATTCGTAGTCTTCGATGCCATCGCGCAGCATTTCCCAGCGGATACTTTCAACCGGCCCATCCAGAACCGGCTCACCCGGATGGGCATCGGCAGCGGCTTGTGGTGGATAAATGAATCGACCATCGCCATTGCCCCACGGTTTTTTGTCGCCTTTTGCTGTGCTGTAACCTGACCGCCACCCCATAGGGTCTTCATACGGGTTCTGGGGATGCTCGGGGTCCGGATACGCCGCTGAGCTGGTCCAGTAGTTGGTCTGCCAAACGAGGATACCGTCAATCTTGCGCTGCCAGCTCTGCCAGAGCCAGACTCGCAGCTCGGTACCCGGATGGTCAATAAATAAAGTGCAGTACGGTGCCTTAGGGCCCGTGCAGACGTACCACCAGAATTTTTCGCCCTGCTTACGCCTCTGTTCAGCCGCTTCATGTTTGTAGTTACGCGAGACAGGGCACCAGATGTTGGGCCCGCCGACAAGGTTCGGCTCGACCTGTTCTGTGAGCATGCGATTGATGTCCGGCGCTGCACGCTTGAGCTTGTGGAAACCATTCATAACGAACTCGTAGTCTTTGGGCTCAGGCTCATCGAACCAGTAGACATAGGCCTCATCGAGCCAGCCTTTGCTGCCAAGATGCTCTTGGAGACCGCGGCAGTAGGCGTTAAAGGCGGCTTTGTATTGGTCGGTATCCTCACCGAAGCCCAGGAGTTCCGGCTCGTATCGGGCGTGAAAACTTCCGCCGCCGAGGCCAGGTATCCGCAGCCGAAATGAGTTAAAGTGGTAGTGTTCGATTGCTCGCTGCATCACTTCATCCCAGGCCGTCCAGTCGAACACCGGCTTGAGCTGTTCGGGTTTGATTGAGGCGGTGACTTCGGGCCAGGTAACTTTGAATCCATCTAAGGGGGCTGGGTCGTAAGGAGAGATGTGATGGTCGCTGAAATTGGCCCAGTATTTCTCCAGGACCTGGCGCTTGTGCTTATCCTCGGTGAGTTTCTGATAGCGAAATACGTTGTCCGGGGAAAAGCCGAAGGCGGTCGTGCAGGTCATCCTATCGTCAAGGACGAAATCATATACCTCCACGTGCAGGGTGACATCGGCGCTGTAGTTTCGCGCTGCAAGGTCAATTTTGCCGGTATAGATTCCTGCCTGAGCCCGGCGTGGGACTTTTACGCGGACCCAGAACGGCTGATTTTTACCCGGCTCCAGGTCGATGGGGCCTTTTAACGGCGGCAGCGGGTCCGGCCAAAGGCCCGGCACCGAGCTCTTGTCGGTTGCCTGTGTGACATTAACGTATTGCACTTTGAGCACCTCGACGTTTTCAGCGCTGATAGTCGTTCCGCCAGGTCCAGTCAATACTCCGGTTCGTACGGTAAGGCCGTTTAGGGAAGATGTCGGTCGAACCACCAATTGCGCAGCCTCAGCTTCGTTGCGGGCGGCACGTATCATAACGGCTGAGCCTGCTGTCTCAGGCAGCGGCCTGTCCCGGCTTATTTTCCACCCCGACGGGGCCCACCACAAACCAACCTGTTCGTTAGAGCCGGGAAGCAATTCACCGTATGACAGACTAAAATAATTGTTGGTTTGAGCCAAGATGGTGCAGCCTCTCAGCAGCAGTGCTAAGCAAAGCACCTTTTTCAACATAATATGTACCTTTCCATCGTAGTGTTGTTTTAGATTCGACGATTAACTGCATTAACTATGTGGAATTTTCGGCTATGGGCCGCAGTGCGTCAAGACCTTCTTAGGTTGGCAAAGAATAATTCCCCCGTGAGTGGCTGCAGGAATTTAGAGATATTCGGCGTCGAGGCAATGTGGTAGTTTTCCCAGCGGGCAGTCAGCGCAGTTGGCTTTCGGCTTGCAGAATTCTTTGCCGACCCTTACCAGTAATGCGTGATATTCATTGAATAGGCCGGTGTCCTGCGGTAGGTTTGACTGAAACAATTCTCGTAGCTGCTCGTAGTCGGCTTCTGGCTCGCTCAGCCCATGACGGCAGGCAATCCGGGCGGTGTAGGCATCCACCACAAAAACAGCTCTGTCGAAAGCGTAGAGTAAAATCGAATCGGCAGTCTCGGGGCCGATGCCCTTTATTGCTAAAAGCTCGGCTCTTAACTGGTCGGTATCAACGCTTTCAAGACCAGAAAGTTTGCCGTAGTAATTGTCGAAGAGCCAGTCTACGAAGTTTTTGAGCCTTTTTGCTTTTATGTTGTAGTAACCGGCTGGTCGAATAAGCTCAGCAAGTTGCGAGAGGTCACAATGATGCAGTTTTTCCGGCGTTAAACGTCCAGCGGATTTTAGATTCGCTATTGCTTTTTCGACATTGGCCCAGTTCGTATTCTGGGTCAGTATTGCGCCTGTAATTATCTCGAATCGGGTTTCGCCGGGCCACCAGTGCTGTGGGCCAAAACGCTCGAAGATAAGCTCGTAAATCTCGGTTAACTGTTCGCTTAACATTGTGGTATTATCATTCTAAGACTAAGTAAAGTTTTTGACTATTACTCTATGACTTTTAATTTTGTAAGCTGTCATTCCCGCGAAAGCGGGAATCCACTTTGTTGATGGTTTGATTGTTAAATTCTGCATCAAACTTGGTAATCCATCTATCTACAAATTAAAATGTCATAAGGTACTATTGTATTTTCAGCCTATTTAAAGTAAACTCTGCAAAAATTAAAAAAGGGATTAACAGTATACCAGCAAACCAGGCCGGGTTTCCTGATAACCTGATATCCACTACCTGATAATCTAATACACTGATAACTTGGATACGGAATGGAAGGCAAATACAAGTACGGCACGAGTCAGTTGTTTAACTTTGCAAAAGACTCCTATCTTGAGAGGACGTCTCGCCCGGTTTACGCTATTTTTTTTCTTCTGCCGTTTATTGTTTTCTATGAAGTGGGAACGATTCTGCTCAATACCGATGTTCTCAATCAATCTCAGGTTCGCGTCGTGGCGTTTGTATGGCTGCAGAATCTGCTTGAATATCTGGGTTCCGGCAGTAGGTTAGCCTGGGTGGCACCTCCTTTGGTAGTTGTCGTTATTTTGATAGCGCTGCAATTGGTCTCAGGCAAACAATGGCGTTTTTGTCTTGGCGATGTCTGGCCGATGACCGTTGAGTGCACTCTGCTTGCGGTGCCGTTAATTGTATTCAGTCTGTTTTTGAGTAGTCCGGCTAAGCCGCAGGGCGAGATTGGCGGGTCCGCAGGTAGTGCGATACATATACAAACTCCCTCGCCGGTGAGCTGCTCGTCGACGGCAGGCAAAAGTTTACCGTCGTCGAATGCCGCGGCCGCCGGTGCCGGGCCGAAAGGTCAGTCACTACTGGCCAATATCGTTACCGGGATAGGAGCCGGGATTTACGAAGAGCTTGTTTTTCGACTGATTTTGATATGCTTTTTGATGCTGTTATTTCAAGATATGCTGAGGTTTACTCACAAGAACTCGATTATACTCTCCATTTTAATCTCGGCAGCGTTGTTTAGCGCACATCATCACGTGGTTTTCCTGGATGGCCAGCTCGGACGAACTGCTATTTTTAACTGGACCGAGTTTGGCTTTAGAACGATCGCAGGTATTTATTTTGCCATTCTTTTTGCAATTCGTGGTTTTGGAATCACAGCCGGCACTCATGCCTTTTACGATATTATTGCCACTATTATTAACGCGGTTTTCTTCCAGCAGTGATAATCGCTGACGGTTCCAATTTTTTTGTTTTTTTTCAAAAAAAATTTTACTGCTGTTACTCTTTTACGTTGCGGAGCTTGCGAAACAATCGTCCTATAAGTGCAGGTATCGGCCTTATCAATACTAATAACAGCCTTGAAAAAGTGTCTTAATTTTGGTATAATATCAGAAAATTGGAAGTAAGTACTTTGTTGGGATTTTTCTTCATGGAATTACCACAGATAAACGTGGCTGTGAAAGAACTGACGTTCAGTCTTTTTCAGAGGCCTTTGCATCCGGAGCTTTTCCAAATTTATGCCAACAGGCATTTGAATACTGAAAAGTACGAGGCGCTTATTTGGGTTACAGGCTGTACTCACGTTGTCAGTGTTTTTGCCGGCGATGCGTGCCTCACTGAAGTTGTAAGCACACCTGGCCAGATGCTGCCCTCTCGCGGTTTGATAGAGCGTTTTCAGTTCTCCGGCCCGCGCACTCACAAGTGCACTTTGCGCCAGGGGATAAGTTACATGACCGATTTTCAGGTCGAGAAGATGAGTCCCAGTTTGTATCGGCAGAGCCACACCGACCTTGAGCTCTTCGCGCGGAATCGGGGCGTGTTTGTAAAATTCCCGAAATTAGAAATCGGTACACTTCAGCCGTTCTGTTATATTGACTTCGAAGCTCGATGCAGCGAATTGCACATCCACACGTTCGCTGCTTATCCGGACCAGGTGACAATGATTAAGACCCAATCTTTGTTCGATTTTAAGTAAAAAAAGTCAGCCGATTATTTCACATCTTTTTGTGTGCCTCTATTTTTCTTTGATATACTGACTGCTCATTTTAAAAATATTTTTCCCAAGTACTCCTAGTTGCATTTCGTCCCATCTGCTCTTGTATTTTCAGAGGACTTGTCTTCTGGCCGGTGGTGTTACCATATAGAGCCGCGGCCATACAGAGCCGCGACCGTAAGGGAGCGGTAACCATTACAGAGCCGCGACCGTACAGAGCCGCGACCGTACAGAGCCGCGACCGTACAGAGCCGCGACCGTACAGAGCCGCGACCGTAAGGGAGCGGTAACCATTACAGAGCCGCGACCATACAGAGCCGCGACCGTAAGGGAGCGGTAACTACCCTTACGCTTATATAACCGCTCATTGACCGCCTTTTCACCACAACACACAACCAGCGACGCGAAGTTCATTGCCGCGAGGAATGGGAAAGCTGGACCTTTATCTGCTGATATCGTAAAGATTTAAATGACAGGGCGAATTGTGATTTCGCCTGTTACCGGACGAATCGAGCAATTTTTGGCTAAAGTGCGGTTATATTGCTGCCGATAATAAGGTTAATCCAAAAAAAGATTTTTTTCTCCCCTCCGGAAAACATCGGGTGGCGACATGTTACTCGATGTTTTCTTTTTAAATATTCTTTCCGCAGCATTTCTTATATTTTTTTCCACTGCCACAAGGGCAGGGGTCGTTGCGACCGACCTTAGGATGTTCCAGTCGAATTTGTTTTATCCTCGGCTGGTCCTGCGGCGCCTGGGCAGCGGCCCGCTGTCGTTCGGCCATTGCGAATTGCCCCACCTCATCGTGCGTTGTTTGGCTTACACGCCAGACGCTTCGTGCTCTTGCCCCGGCTTCGAGATGCACCTTGAAGACAATGTCTGTAACCCGGTCCTCGATTGTCTCGAGCATCTCGTTGAACATCCTGAAGCCTTCGCGCTTGTATTCTATCTTCGGGTCTTTCTCAGCAAAAGAGCGCATCCATACATTGCTTTTCAGATGGTCCATCGAATACAGATGGTCCTTCCAGGCGCTGTCGTAGACGTTGAGCAGGACGTATTTCTCAAGGTCGCTAAGTTCCGCTCGCAAAAATTCTCTTGCCTGCTGCAATAGTTTGTCTTTGAGTTCCGGGCCGTCACCGGCTAGGTCCTTTTCAGTCAAGCAGACCTGGAATCTTTCGTTAGCCCAGTTCGCTAATTCAGCGGTGTTTAAACTGGCAATTTTTTCAGAGAGCTCTCGGTCTAATTCGCCGTCGTTAAAGCTTTCGCTTAATTCGAGAAGTTGTTTATGTAATATCCGGGGATTGGTCTTCTGCATTTGTTCAACTGAAAAGCCGGCATTGTATTTTTTGTTTGCCCAGTCGGCTAGCGCCTCAAACGCATATATGTTCGGACCTTGCGGCCCATAAACCATATTCATTGCAAATTCAACAGGATACTCAATTTCCCTTTGTTTGTATTTTGCCGCCGTTTTCTTGCTGAGTTGCTGATGGATTTGTGAGGCATTGAGGTTCGCCAGTTCGCCGGCGTCCAGTTTTATGTCGAATTTGGCTCGTGCCCATTCGGCAAACGTCCGCACGGCGAAATCATCCTTCAGGAAACCCATTAATTGTGAGCAGTCTTTTTTGTCAATTTGCTCGGCGGCAGCCGAAATCAACTGCTCTTCAATATCTTCCGGCTTTTGTGTTTTGATTTTGCCGGGACTGAGACTAACTCGAAAGGTGCTCATAGCCCATTTGCACAACCCGGCGATGTCCCAGCTTCGCCAGTCACTGGGGTCTTCTAAGTATTCCCCCATAGAAAGCGATATATTATTAGCGGCGTTTTCTTTTGCTCGTTCCTTTATCAATCTCTCGATTTCCTCCGCCTCGACGTCGACGATGTCGGAAGCTTTTAAATCAGCACCGAAATTAGTCCTGGCCCATTCGATAATGCAGTTGATAGGATAGCTCTCGTTAAGAATCATTTTACAGTTTTTTTTGATAGCGGCCTCAATCATCTCCTGAATAATGTTCTTGAGGTTTTTTCCAGCCAGGATGTCTCGCCGGCGTGAATAAAAGATTTTTCGTTGGTAGTCCATTACCTCATCGTATTCCAGCAGGCTCTTTCGTGTCTCGAAGTTTCGCTCTTCAACCTTTTTCTGTGCTCTTTCGATGCCTTTGCTTATTCTCCTGTGGTAGATTGGCTGTCCTTCTTCCCAGCCTATCCACGAAAGTGCCTTGACCGTCCACTCCGGGGCGAAGATTCGCATCAGGTCGTCGTCAAAGCTCAGAAAGAACTGGCTGGAGCCGGCGTCACCTTGTCTGCCTGATCGGCCGCGGAGCTGATTATCGATTCTTCTGGCCTCGTGCCGTTCGGTGCCCAGTACGTGCAATCCGCCGATTTCAGCTACCCCCGGGCCCAGTACAATATCCGTGCCTCTGCCTGCCATGTTTGTTGCGATTGTTATGTTGCCTCGTATTTGCCCGTCACGCCATCTGTGCTGCTGGCCGGCTTTGGCTACAATAGCTGCTTCACGTTCGTGGTGCTTGGCGTTGAGGACCTCATGTTCGAGCCCGAATTTCTTCGTAAGAGCAGCCGAAAGTGCCTCGTTCTTTTCCACGCTCGTTGTGCCCACAAGCAGCGGTCGGCCGAATCGACTGACCTCATTTATCTCTTCTACTATCGCCTCAAACTTTTCGCCCATCGACTTATATATTACATCTTCACGGTCGTCTCTGATGCAAGGTTCATTGGTCGGTATTACAACAACGTCGAGCTTGTAGATATTCATAAACTCTTCGGCCTCGGTGGCCGCCGTGCCGGTCATGCCCGCTATCTGGTCATAGAGTTTGAAGAAATTCTGCAGCGTGATAGTTGCAAGTGTTTGAGTTTCCTCTTTTACCGTAACATCTTCTTTTGCCTCGACTGCCTGGTGGAGTCCATCGGACCACTGTCTGCCGTGCATCAATCGGCCGGTAAATTCGTCAACGATGATGACCTTGCCGTCCATGACGACGTAGTCTTTTTCTTTTTCAAAGGTCACGTGAGCACGCAGACTCTGCTCTATCAGATGTTTCCACTCCATATTTCGGCCCATAGAAAAAGGGCCCTCCCCAACCATCTCTTCTGCTGCCTTAGTCCCTTTCTCCATAAGGTGCACCGATTTATGCTCGTAATCAGGTTTATAATACAGCGTTTTCTTTTCTATCTGTTCCTCAGTTCCTTGCAACTCCACCTCAAGCTTAGCCTCAGCCTGTTGGATCTCCTGCTGACTTCTCTCTATCGCTTTTTGGGCCTTTTCAATTCGCTTGTTGTCCTTGTCTTTTTTTGCCTCAGCCAGCTCGCCCTGAGCGCTGGCTATCGTTCGCTCGGCCGAATCAATTTGTTTCTTGATACGGTCGTAGTTACTCTGCAGGCTAATCAGTTTCCTTGTTACCTGGTCTGCTTTTTTATATCTGCTGACATCATCGAAAGCCGGCCCGGATATAATCAAAGGCGTCCTGGCTTCATCGATTAGAATTGAATCCACTTCGTCGATTATGGCATATTGCAGCTTGCTCTGGACCATATGGTCAAGTGACGTTTTCATATTGTCGCGAAGATAATCGAAGCCGAATTCGTTGTTTGTGCCGTAGGTTATGTCGCAGGCATATTGCCCTTTCCGCTCATCGCCCATCGTGTCCATATCCGCCTGAATCGCGCCGACGGTCAAACCCAGGGCTTTATAGGCTGGCCCCATCCATTCTGCGTCTCGCTTGGCTAAGTAATCGTTGACCGTAACTATATGAACCTTTCTTCCAGTTAAATAAACCAGATATGCTGCCAGTGTTGCCACTAAGGTTTTGCCTTCGCCGGTAGCCATTTCAGTAATCTTGCCATCGTAAAGGACTTTGCCCCCGATAAGTTGCACGTCGAAATGCCGCATACCGACATTTCGTTTTGCCGCCTCACGAACGACAGCGAAGGCTTCAGGCAGAATATTCTCCGGACTGGTCCCAGCTTTTAACTCGGCTTTGAACTCGTCGGTCTTTGCCTTCAGTGCCTCGTCGTCGAGCTTTTGTATTTGCTCTTCGAATTCGCCTGCTTCCTGAGCGATTGCTGAATAGGCCTTTACTAAACGCTCGTTACGGGAGCCGAAAATCTTCAACAGGATTTTGTTTAGTTTACCAACCATTAAAATTAAATATCTAAAATCAAATATCAAAATAACAAATCAAAATTCAAAGAGTTTAAGCATTTTACATTTTGATATGTCATTTTGATTTTTGCATTTTAATTTTTGATTTTCTTTTTATTCTTTCACTCTTGTCACATACTCCCCCGTACGGGTATCGACACGGATAACGTCGCCGGCTTTAATAAAAGACGGTACTTGCACGACCAGGCCTGTTTCGAGCGTAGCAGGTTTGTTTTGGCTCGTGGCTGTGGCGCCTTTAATCTCCGGTTGTGTGTCGGTTACCTCCAGGTCGACGGTATTTGGCAGAGTAACCGCAAGGGGCTTGCCCTCGTACATACTGACCTGCAATTGCGTATTTGGCTTTAGATATTTCGTACCATCGCCGAATGCATCGTCATCGAGGGTTATTTGGTCGTAGGTTGTAGTGTCCATCAGGATGTGCTCGCTACTGTCTGAGTATAGATATTCGTATGTTCGCTTATCCAGAAAAGCCTCTTCAACTATTTCTTCTGAGCGCAGCCGAACATTTTGAATTGAGCCATCGGTCAGACTTTTTAGCTTTGTCTGGTAAACCGCGCCACCTTTACCTAATTTGACGTGTTGATAATCGATAATCGCATAGAGCTTTCCGTCTATCTTAAGGATTTGGCCTTTGTATATCTCTGATGCTCTCATTTTTTACTCTATAAATAGTGTTTCGTGGTCTAAATTTTCTTGAAGGCTCTCGGTTTTAGCCTTGGTGGTATAGTTTCTTCTACGGGCAATTATCAATTGGGTTTCAAGTTCTGCACATGAGCCTAAGGCCATACGTAAGAACTGTCTATATTCAGCGGTATGGCTTCTGGCAAAACCTTCAGCAATGTTTGACGGTATACTAATCGCTGACCTTTGCATTTGAGAGGTAAGGACGTATAACTCCTTTTGTGGAAAGTCTTCTGTAATTTCGTATATACGGTCGACAATTTCTACCCCCTTCTTCCAGATATTTAACTCTTTATAGCTTTTGACCTTCATTAAAGGTTCCGAAGCTTTTAAGTTCTCGATTCACTATCCACGATTCACAAACCACGAATCACGAAATAAGTATTGCAAAATTGCCGCAAAATGTCAAGAAAGATGAATTCGCATCAAGCATCGCTTGTCCGCCGTAGCTTCAACGAAGGCTGAAGCATCGAGTATCGAGTATCGAGTATCGAGCATCGAGTATGGAGTATCGAGCATCGAGTATCGAGCATCGAGCATCGAGTATCGAGCATCAGGTATCAAGTTTATCTCTGAGTTTTTTGTTTCCCTTTTTTGGGCTTCTTTGCTTGTTTGGTGGTGTTAGCGAATGGTTCGGCGGGGGCAACGTTCAACTGGCGGGCGGGAACGTTTACTGAGACTATGCGTACTTTTATGGATTGGCCCAGACGAATGCTGCCTCCGTAGCGTTGCCCATCGACGCACTGGGCCCTTGAGTTGTATTTCCAAAGGTCTGGTCCTAAATCGGCCATTTGAATGAGCCCTTCTATGCCGAACTTTCGCGACTGCACAAATACGCCGAAGTTTGTTAGGCCGGTAACAACGCAATCCAGTTCGTCGCCGGTTCTCTTGCTCAGCATCTGCAAAATAAGCACTGTCGTCAGCTCTTTTTCAGCGTCCTCGGCCCGCTGCTCGGTGAAAGTGATGTCTTTGCCAATCTCGGCCAAATCCAGCCCCGCTGAGATGTCCCTGGCTGAATCCGGACGATTTTGTAGGTAACATTCCAGAAGACGATGAACGAGCAGGTCCGCATATCGGCGGATGGGACTGGTAAAGTGGCAGTAATGGGTCGAGGCCAGCGCGAAATGCCCGATGTGCAGCGGTGCGTACTGAGCCTTTTCGAAACTTCGCAGAACAACCAAATTCACCGCCATAGAGCACTCAGCACCTTTAACAGCAGCTAATAAATCCTGTATGGCCCTGCGGTCCGGAGTCCGCGGCAGACTAAAGCCGAATGCTCTGACGAGCTTTGCAAGGTTTTTCATACTCAAAGCATCAGGCTCCGGATGAATCCGCCGGATAAAGCCGACGTTGAGCCGGTCGATAAGTGACGCGACAGCCTCGTTGGCTTCGACCATAAACATCTCGATTATCGTATGCGGATAGCTGTCATCCGCGGGGTGCGCGTCCGTGACCCATCCTGCTTCATCCATTACCAGTTCCGTCTCCGGCAAATCTAAGTGTATCATTCCGTTTTTAGTTCGCCGTTTTTCAATAACTCGGCTGAGCGCCTCCATATTCTTCAACAGCTCAATGACCTGCGGCTTGGCGTCTTTGGTATGGCCTTTCAAAATCCTGTCAGCCTCTTGGTATGTCAAACGCTGCGTTGAGCGGATAACGGTGTTGGCGAAGCTGCGGGACACGACATTACCCTGCTGGTCATAAGTCAGATACACGCTTTTACAAAGTCGTTGCTGGTCGGGCTGGAGACTGCAAATACCGTTACTTAAAATCTCCGGCAGCATCGGAATTGTCTTGCCTGGCAGATAGACACTATTGCCGCGAGTTCTTGCTTCGGCATCCAGCGGTGAATCCTGCTGCACAAAATAGCTGACGTCGGCGATGTGAACGCCCAACACCCAGTTGCCCTTGGAATCTTTTTCAAGGCTTATCGCATCATCGAAGTCTTTTGCATCCGGCGGGTCAATCGTGATGACCACTTTATCCATGATGTCGTTTCGCTTGCCGCTTGTGTATCGGTACTCGTGATTAAATTCGGCAGCGGCCTGGCGCGCCTGTTCGAGACAGTCGGCATCGAATTCGCCCGGCAGGTGATACCGGCGGATTATAGATTTTATTTCGGTTTCGTAGCGTCCTGCCTTGCCGAGCACCTCGATGATTACGCCTCGTGCCAGATATTTTTCTGTTGGATAGGCCAGTATTTCGACTACGACCTTGTCTTTTTCTTTGGCGTTTTTAGCACCAACGTCATCAACAGAGATAGGTTCGAAAAAGCCCGTTCCGTCCGGCTGGACAATCCATCCCTCAGGATGTTTCAACAAGGTCCCGACGAATCTGTTTTGTGCCCGTTCAAGAACCTCAATTATTTCGCCAGTGCAGCGCATCTGTCTGCCGCGTTTGCCTTTTCTTGTAACTTCTGCGATGACGATGTCACCGCTCATTGCATCGCCTGTGGCATTTGGTGGTATGAATAAGTCGCCGTGCGAATTGGGTTCAAGTGGTATTACGAAGCCGAATCCTTTAGGGTTTGCTCTGAATGTTCCTACGATTTGGCCGGACAAAGAAGGCAGGCTGACCAGATTCTTCGCACCTATTACAACGTGGCCAGCCCGGCGCAGTTGGTCGAAAGCCTCTTTGAATTGTGGATAATCTTCTGAGCTTACGCCTAATGCCTTGGCCAATTGTGCAAGTTTTACTGGCTCGTAATCGGCGTGCTTTAGCAATCTAATTATTCGTTTTTTGAAAATTTCTGCCATTTGCCCAGCTTATAAAAAAGGCACCCAATCGATTTTACCGTGTTAGATAATAAACCTTACTAACTCACTTTTCAATTTGTTGTTTCCTATTAAATAATATCATATCTAACGGGGTTTATATCGACTTGGCACCGGACTTATCTGTAGTCAAACCAGGTACTCTTTGTTGAGACAGCCAGAAAATAGAAGAATAATACGGGTCATAAAAAGTGTATGTGATTGCTAAAAGCATAGCCGCGCCCGTTCAGAGCCGTGACCACACAGAGCCGTGACCGTACAGAGCCGCGACCGTACAGAGCCGCGACCGTAAGGGAGCGGTAACCATTTAGAAATCCGCGCCCGTTCAGAGCCGCGACCATACAGAGCCGCGACCGTAAGGGAGCGGTAACCATTTAGAAATCCGCGCCCGTTCAGAGCCGCGCCTGTTCAGAGCCGCGACCATACAGAGCCGCGACCGTAAGGGAGCGGTAACCATTTAGAAATCCGCGCCCGTTCAGAGCCGCGACCATACAGAGCCGCAACCGTAAGGGAGCGGCAGCCTCTTACTTCCCGTGCTTCTCCATGTAATCCAGCACTAGGTAAGATAGCGCTCTGACACCGAGCTTTAAACTGCTTTCATCAATATAAAAATCCGGACTATGGTGTGGCGCAGCCTCCTCGACCTTTTTACCTTTCGGCATTCCGCCCAGAAAAAAATACATACCGGGAACCTGCCGCTGGAAAAATGAGAAATCCTCAGCGCCGGTTTTCGCCTTTATCAGCTTCACATTATCCTTGCCCGCAGCCTCCTCCAGCGAAGGCAACATCTCGGCTGTAAGTTCAGGGTCGTTGTACGTCACCGGATAGCCCGTGCTAATCCGAACATCCGCTACCGCCCCCGCGCTTTCAGCAATCTTCGTTGCGGTCAGCCGTATCTTGTCGTGAATTTCATCCCGCATATCCATATTCAGCGTCCGTATCGTACCGATCATCTCGACTTCTTCGGGAATAATATTGCTTCTGACGCCGCCGTGAATGCTCCCAATGGTTATCACCGCCGCTTCTTCCGTCAGCTTTGTTTGTCTGCTGATGATTGTCTGCAGTCCCATGATAAGCTGCGCAGAGACAGTAATCGGGTCGACCCCTGTCCATGGTGTTGAGCCGTGCGTTTGTTTACCTTTCACTTTAATACCCAGGCCGTCGGAGTTGGCCATGATGGCTCCGGGACGATAGTTGATGGTCCCGGCCTCCGCTTCTGACCAGATATGTAATCCGAAAATCACATCAACTTTTGGATTTTCTAAGACTCCTTCCTTCACCATAAGTTCGGCTCCCCCCTCTTCGCCTCGGGGTGCACCTTCTTCAGCCGGCTGAAAAATAAACTTCACGCTTCCAGCCAGTTCTTCTTTCATCGAAGAAAGAATCTCCGCAACACCCATTAAAATGGCAATGTGCGTATCATGACCGCAGGCATGCATCACTCCGACATCGTACCCGTCATAGTTGGTGCGTACTTTGGAAGCGAATGGCACATCGACACGTTCTGTTACCGGCAGTGCGTCCATGTCCGCGCGAAGCCCGACCACCGGCCCGGCTTTACCGCCTTTCAGAACGCCGACAACGCCGGTATGCGCAACGCCGGTTCTTACTTCTAAGCCCAGATTTTTAAGGTGTTCTGCAACCTTTTCAGCCGTCTTGAATTCCCTGTTTGACAGCTCCGGGAACTGATGATAATGATGGCGCCATTCTATGACCTTCGATTCAATCCGGTTCGCCGACTCGTCGACCTGTTGCTTGAGCTTTTCGTCGGCAAACGCTGTCGTGAAACTTCCGGCAATAAATAAATACAACAAAATCCGCTTCATAGTCTCATCCTCTTTCCTTTTTTTCCTGATACCCTGATACCCTCTCGTGCGAGCTCCAGCCTCCGCCCGGTGGGTTCCTACTTGAGCACTATCCCGACAATTGCAAAAGCCAGGGCAAGATTCATTGATATTATGTAAGAATAAAACCACGGCCCCGACTTTCCATTTTCCTGTGTAGTGATTTTGTGGTATTGATGTATATATTTCAGCACTAAGATTCTGAAGAATAGAAAATTGATTTTAATACCGCGCTTGGATAGAAATGAAGCGATCGCGATAGCTGATACAATCCCCCAGGCTGCACTTAGTATCGCCAACATAAAGAATAAATCGCTCGTTATCATCTCACTTTCTTGTTAGTTACACTCACTATTGTATATATGCTTTCTGTAAAACCTTTTCGTCTGGCACAACACACCAAGCATCAAGCTCAGGCGTGAAGCGCGATATTAGGGCAACGGGTGCTGTTCTGGACTAACAAGCCTCAGTTTTCTGTCTGGTTCCACAAGCAGCGGCAGAGTTCTTCTGCTCCCGTCAAGTAGAAATGAGATTACAACTTGTGGTGGGGCTGATGTCAGCAAGAGCTTCTTGTTGACGCTTACTTTAGTGACCCCCGGCTGCTCCTTAAGCCAACAGACATAGCTATCTACGTCATCGAACTCAGAGATTTTCTCCTTGAAGCAAGATGGAGCAACAGATTCGCTACACCCTACCAGAAGAACAAATACGAATAAAGCCGTCACTAAGTATTTCATCTATAAAACCCCTAACTATTGATTATATGTTTTTCATATTACGCCTCACTCAGCGGCCCTTCATAGCCTCGCCCGGAAGGACTGATTCGGTATTCAGTATTGGTGGGCTAAAGCCCACCCTTCCAGGCTCACCATTTTCCGAGCATCCAGCATCCAACTTTAACTCACTTTAGGCACTTTAGCGCACTTTAGATCACTTTAGCTCACTTTTTGTGCCTTAAGAGCGTTTAGTTTTTTAGTGAGTCGCGATTTTTTTCGTGCAGCAGTTTTTTTATGCATTGTGCTTTTAGCGGCGGTCTGGTCCAGTTTGCAGGCAACAAGCCGGAGCTGTTCACTCGCTGCTTCGGCATCGCCGCTGGCCAGAGCCGCCTCAAAGTGCTTGGTTTGCGTCTTTATCTGGCTTTTGCGTGCGCGATTAATTGTCCTTCTTTTGGCGTTTTGTCTGACTCTCTTTTTGGCTGATAACGAATGTGCCACTTTGTTCTCCTACTAAATTGGTATACATTGCGAATGAAGCCCAACTAAACCTTCGAACAATCACTTTCCGTCTTTGCTCTTGGCCTCATACCAAACGTACAAATGAAAAAGGGGATTCACAAATCTATACTCACCCCTAACCTCCGCGTCATCAATAATCCCAAGTTTTTTTATTCTATTAAGAAAATTGTCCAAATTTTTTTGTTCGTCTGCTGGTGTTTCCTTAAGAAGCTCTTGGCGTTTGAAAACGCCGCCTAAAGGGAGTTTCTTACCTATTCTCCATAGAATAGAAGAATATGTCTGACTTCGTAACACCTTAGATATCTGTGGATCGATGTATTTCTTACCGACGGTTCGGGCTGCCTCCATTATGCCTTTCTTCGCATCACGAATATCGATATTGTTATCGGTGTCCTGCCAGAAAACTGCATCACCAACTTCGTGCATGAGCATTGGATATCCACCTGATAGTTGAACCAAAAGGGATAGAGCCTCACTCGATATGGTAATCGATTCTTCTGCGAAAGTCTTTTCGAAGAACTCTCTGGATTCGTTCTCATCCATAAGAGGCAGGTCGATAATATCAAAAATCCTTGCTACTGAAGGTTGATGCTTTAGCAGGTCCTCTCTTCTATCGGGTATTCCGACCAAGATCAGAAGTAGCGGAAGCGTCTCTCTTGATGTTGCTATGCTGTCTACTGTACTCTTCAAAAACATAGAGAACTCCGCCAGATCAGTTACGCCATTTAGATCATCCATGATAACAAGTAAACCATTTTTGCCATTTTCTTTCACGCCCCCTGAGACATGGCGCAACGCAGGGATAAATCCGTTCACAAGGTCTCTCAGATCTGATTTGTTATTGGTAAATTCAACTCCTACGAAAGGCAGATTTACTGACTTAATGTATTTGCGGAAGGATTCTTTGAGTTTCTCGAAGGTAGTCTTATCGCAACCCTCTAGGAGACGCTGAAAAACTATGCCTACGACATCCTCTAAACTTCTGGCTGGCCCCATATAGCAATAAGCTCCGAGCAAGGTCTCTTTCTCTGCCAAGTGATGTGCATACCAAGCTAACGAACTTTTGCCTATCCCACGTTCACCCGTGATAAAGATATTCTCGTTTCTGCCTGAAAGTGTTTGCCTTATGGCTCTCTCCAGTCTTTCGATCTCCTTATGGCGAGCGACGAAATACTCTACGGGGACTGGCCTGCCAGGTGTAAAAGGACTTTCCTTTGTTCCAATGATAGCACCTACCATTTTTAATTCCCTTTTAGAATTTCTCGTAATTTATCTACTCGCTGGCTGACGTCTTTGAATGTAAAATCAGTTTGGGCGATTTTGCGATAGATTTCCAGCGCCTTTTCCGCCTCGCCCTGCTCTTCGTAAACGCGGGCCAGGTTGTACCGCAACTCATTGCCGACTGTGTCGTCCTTTATCTCGTAGGACTCTATCGCCTTGGTAAAAACGTCAATCGCATCTATGAGCCATCCCTTCATAAAAAAGCAGTAGCCGATTTTATCCATCGCCGCAATCTTTCGTCTTGGGTCTTTTTGGGCCTCCTGGAACAAAGGTATTGCCTCGTTATACCGTTGATTATGAACCAGGCGAACACCATATTCGTACTTGGCATTCAGGTCAGTCGGATAGTTCTCCACACAGAGACGATAATGCTCCAATTCGATATTGTTTAACTGGGCTGACAACTCTTCGAGTTCAGCCTTGGCTTTTACATTCTCCGGCTTAGTCTCAAGAGCTGTTTTTGCCTCTCGAATCTTTCGTCTAAGCTGTTTTATCCTTAATAGACCTGCCCGCTGTTTAAAGCTAAAATCTTCTTTAGCCTTATAGGTATTTTCCAGCAGCGCTATCGCGTCATTTTCGTCCTGGTCGTTTTCAAGGTCCGACAGGGCCTCGGCCAAGTTGAATATATTCATCGGCAGATTCGGGTTCTCGGCTATTTTGCTTCTGGCTTCTTCAACCGCAAGCCGGCGGTAATCCTCGGTCTTGACTACGCGGGCCTGGGCTTGAAGTTTCTCCTGTTCCTCGCGGTCCTTGATGGATTTCCGAAAATCCCCCTCCGTATCATATTTGCCTCTGGCCATCGTCAGTTCGGCTGAGAGGTTCTTATATTCATCTGCCAATTCTCCGTCGTCGGGCTTAAGTCTGGCGGCACGCTGGCAAGCCGCAACTGCCTTGTCGAATTGGCCTAAAGCCGCATACGAATCTTTTAACAGGATATATGTTTGCAACGACGGTTTCCTGGCCGCGTTGTTTGTCTGGAATATCAAGTTGGCAATCCAGTCAGCCGTCTTCCTGTAATCGCCCGCCATCGCAGCCTTGAGCATCGCCTCTGCATACGGCAAATGGTCGGGGTCCTTTGCGAAAAGGTACTCGGCGTTAAGCATCTGCTCAAGCGGTGTTTTGCCGTGCAGACGCTTCATTCTTTCTATCATTGAGGGCTTCTTGCCGCTTTTTCCCTTCCGTTGTAGAGCCAGTTCGCAAAGCGGCAGGTGACCTTGCTCAATCGCTTCCGGCGTATAGCTCAGACCCTCAAGGTACAAGTCGATAGCGTAGTCGAAATTTTTCGACTCGGCTGCTTTTCGAGCTTTCTCAAAAAATGCCTTGGCTTTAGCCGTCTGAATATCTTCTTCTGACATACGTTTTTATCGAATTCCTTTTCTGATATACTATTCAACCGGCTTATGGTAATATCGCCCTAAAATTTGTCAACAAATAATTACTTGTGCAAAAAGTGACGCTGTGCTATAACACAGCTCGAACAAAAATCGTTTAGGGAGGAACTAATATGGTAAATGCGCTTGAGCAGTATGACCCACAGATTTACGAGCTTATACGACAGGAAGAGGCACGCCAGAGTGGCGCGATTCGCCTTATCCCCTCGGAAAACTATGTATCAAAGGCCGTAATGATGGCCAGCGGAAGCTGTCTTACCAACAAATACGCCGAGGGTTACCCAGGCCGACGATACTACGAAGGCCAGCAGGTGACCGACCTTATCGAAAAAATGGCGCAGGAACGGGTCAAAAAACTCTTCAAGGCCGACCACGCCAACGTCCAGCCCTATTCCGGCTCTATCGCCAACTGGGCCGCTTATCTGGCCCTCATTGAGCCGGGCGAGACGATTATGGGCCTGTCCCTTCCCTATGGCGGACACCTCACGCACGGCTGGAAGGTCAGCGTCACAAGCAAAATTTTTAATTCCGTCCAGTACACCGTCAACCCTCAGACCGGCAGATTTGACTATAACCAGATTGAAGAGCTTGCAAAAAAACACAGGCCAAAAATCATCATCTCCGGCGCCACGGCATATCCCAGAGAGATTGACTTTGAGATATTCGGCCAGATAGCCAAGGACGTAGGTGCATATCATGTCAGCGATATAGCCCACGTTGCAGGTCTCGTTGTGGCCGGCATACACAAAAGCCCCGTACCCTACGCTGACATAGTCTCAACGACTTCACATAAGACGCTGCGAGGCCCTCGCGGCGGAATGTTACTGTGCAAGGCAGAGCACGCAGAAAACGTGGATAGAGCCGTCTTCCCCGGCCTACAGGGCGGCCCGCACATGCAAACTCTGACCGCTATCGCTGTGGCAATGGCCGAGGCCGACACGCCGGAATTTGTCGCCTACGCAAAGCAGATAGTCAAAAACGCCAAGGCTTTAGCCGAGAAACTGCTCGAATATGGATTCAACCTCTCCTCCGGCGGAACCGATAACCATTTAATCTTAATCGACCTGCGGAATAAAAACGTCCTCGGCAAAAAACTGGCAAAGGCCCTGGACAGGGCCAGAATCGTTACCAATTATAACACGACACCTTTAGACCCGGCCCATCCATCTAATCCCACTGGATTACGCATAGGCACGCCGGCAGTTACTACGCGGGGAATGAAAGAGGAGCAGATGCGGCAAATCGCCGGCTTTATAAATAGAGTGGTCGAAAATGTCGATGATGAGTCGGTAATTGAAGAGGTCGGCAAGGACGTGTTACTTTTGTCCTCGCAATTTCCCGTACCGGACCACTTTATCATACCGAATAAGAACAATCCGCAGAAGCTGCAAGCAGAAGACAATGTAACACCGTGGCTGTTTTAAGTCAGGAGCGACAGATGCTAAGAGAGTCTCTGTTACGACCTTCACAAGCTGCGAAAAGGGAGTTACGGCATGGCGCAGGAAGAACAGGTGCTGGTTGTCGAGCGAAAAGTCGTTGAGCAGGCAGGGATGTTCCACGGCCTTACGTTGGAGGCTGAACGCTATTTGACCAAACTGTTCGCTCCGGGCGTTCCTCGCTTCATCCCGAGGTCACAGGCCGAAGCAGACCCCGCCTATAAGCAGCTCATTCCCTACGTGCTTATGGCTCATGACGGTAAGTACCTTAGCTACATCCGGGGCAAGCGGGCGGGGGAGGCTCGGCTTGTCGGCAACAGGTCTATCGGAATAGGAGGCCATATAAATCCCCGCGACGACCTGCCCTTGTTCAACGCGGACTTCTACCAGACGTACCTGGCCGCCGTTGAGCGAGAGGTGGCCGAGGAAGTGACCGTAGAGACAGGCTACACTGACCGGATTGTTGGTTTGCTCAACGACGACTCCAATGAGGTTGGAAGTGTGCACCTCGGGATTGTCCACTGTTGGATTTTGGATGCCCCAAAGGTCAGCAAGCGAGAGCAGATAATTACCCAGATGACTTTTATGACAGTTGACGAGCTGCAAGAAGTCCGGGATACTATGGAGACATGGTCGCAGTTGTGCTTAACCGGCCTGCTCTTAAAAAACTGTACCAGTTATACAGATTACGCGTGATATTGAGATATTTAGCCCCGCAATTCATTGCGGGGTTTAGAGCCGCGACCGCGTTCCCGTCGTAGCCCGCCTACCCAGAGGCTTGTCCGTCGGGCAGGCCTTGGCGTAGGCGGGTAAGGGAGCGGTTGATTAGCCGGCACATTTATTATGTCGGTAAATGATGGTCGATATGACATACTCAATACGCACGACACAATACGAAATACGAGCGACGATTTTTATTGTCTTTTCCTTTCTTTTGGGCTATTTTATCCCGTTAAAGGTGCACAGATATAAGTTTCTTGTAATAAATTTTTGTGCAATCAAATTGCTTATCGATGAAAAACTGGATTCCTGCTTTCGCAGGAATGACATTAAGGCCCTTGGCGTCAGTTCATTGTCTAAAAATTTGTAACAATAACTTAGAAGTAGAAAACATCTATTTTTATCATAGTCTATGGATTTTTGAATTAACGGGTCGTAATTCTGTATTTATTGCAGGTTACTAATTTTTGTAATTCTAAGATATAATAGATTGTTGTTAAGATATATTCAGGAGATAATAGATGCCCATTTATGAACTTAATTTAAAAAACATAGGTCCTTTCGACGAGATCAATTTTGAGTTTGATCCTCAAATTAATGTTTTTGTCGGACCCAACAATTCTGGAAAGTCGACAGTTGAGATGGCACTTGGAGATATTGCAGTATATCCTTTCGGATTACCCGAAAAGCTAATTCGTCGTGGAGGCTCCTCGTTTAGAGTTTGTAAAGGTAGCACGTTGAGAAAGAAAAAGTTTTATGAAGGACGCTTTCCAATATCGGATAGGACATGGCCTAAAAATAAATTTGATCTCTGGAAAAAAGGGCTTAGAGAGAGTGGTTATAGCTGTTTTATCCCTGCGCTGCGATGGAGCACAGACTATCGAGCGAAGGGAGCTATTATAGAAAGAAACAAAAGAGAGGTGAAAGGAATACTTGGTCCATCAGGAGAAGTATATTATACTCAGCCTGCTCTCTTTAAGATGGAGTCAGAATCAAAGGATCTGTCTAAACGAGCAGGGCTTTTTGAAACCAGTGCTACGTTAGTTCGCGACGAAGAATTGATTCAAAGAATTGTTGACTTAGATTACAAAGGGTATCGGGAGAATAATCCTGACGTTCGAGAAGTTCTTGGGGAGATTGGCGAGATAGCATCTGAAATTACGAATGGATTTTCTATACGATTCGTAGGTGTTGGAGAAGACAAGAGGGGACTTTATCCTGAGTTTGAAACACCTGATGGCAAGCTGCCCATTAATGTGCTAAGCCAGGGAACTCAGTCTATTATTCAATGGTTGGGACTTTTGCTGATTGGTTATGCTGAGTATTACAATTTTCCTAAAAATCTTGAAAATAAACCTGGTATTGTGATTATCGATGAGATAGACGCACATATGCATCCTTCATGGCAGCGGCGGATCCTGCCTGCAATATCACGTCACTTTCCGAAGCTTCAGATATTTTGCTCATCGCACTCTCCGCTTGTTCTTGCAGGACTGAAGGCTGGCCAAGCGCACCTTTTGAAGAGAGATAAAAAGGGTAAAGTAGTTGTTTCGCGCAATGAGGCTGACATCATAGGATGGTTGGCAGATGAGATATTGCGTAATTTTTTAGATATTACAAATCCAACAGACCTGCAAACGGATGAGAGCATCGAACGTCTGCAAGAGTTGAGAAGAAAGAGAAAACTCACTCCAAAGCAGAAAAAGGAGCTGGAGAGTCTGCGTGTTAGAATAAATCAACAATTGCAGACAGGTCCGGTTGCAAGCGAGGTTCAGCGATTTGCAGAGTTGATACAAAAAGGGCCTCCTGGAATTCCTCTGCCACAAGCCAGACAAAAACTTAAGAAGGCAACTAATGTAGAGAGCCGGAAAGCGAGCGTAAAGGGCAAAGGGAAGTAAAGCAAATGCATTACGTTGACCGGGGCCCAGAACCAAAGGTACTTAAGAAATATCGGGATGAGTATACCCGCCGCTGGGTAGAATACTATGAACAGGGAATAGGCTCGAAACCTACAGATTCTCATTGGAGTAAATTTAACAACAAACTCGGAAAGGTTTTCTCTTTTATTTGTGGCTACTGTGAAACAGATTGCAAAGGGGAAGTGGATCATTTTCGGCCAAAGAGTCGGTTCCCTCGAAAAGTTTATGACTGGTCGAACTGGATCTTTTCTTGTCACGACTGCAACAATATCAAAGGTGAAAAATGGCCTAATGGTGGCTACATTGATCCTTGTATTAGAACTCAGTCTTCACAACCTGAACAGTTTTTCGAATTTGATTTGAAAACCGGTGAAATCAAGCCAAAAGTAGGATTAACGGGCAGACGATGGCAAAAAGCAATAACAATGATTGATGATCTAAAACTAAATGCTTTTCACCACTTGAGAAGACGATTAACATGGATTAGTCTTGTTTTGGAGGTATTGAAAGGGGAGAATGAAGATGATCCTGACCATAAAAATTTCATACAACTAGTTTCCGCAAGAGGATGTCAGTTTTCCAGCATAACACGCGTTTTACTTGTAGAAGAAGGTTATTTTCTGGATCAGTAGATGGATATCATTTTATAAGCTCGGTATAGTCCGATAAATGGTAAGATTAGGAATGTGGATTGGATAGCCAAATATGTCTGACAAGCAGAAATTAATCTATAAAATTGTTGAATATCTTTCGACTCGTTTTAGGCCTTGTTCACGTTATCGCTTGATTCAATGATTCGAAAATGATTTTTCTGGCATATTTTTGGAAGGCAAAACATATTAAGTGAATTAGTGGATTAGTGAATAGTTAATTTGTGGATTAGGTAATCAGGTTAACATAAGATCAGGAAGCAGGGTATCAGGGAAACAGAAAATTAGGAAAATAAATTTGAGTACGTGGACATCTGCCTATTTTTTTCTCCGAAGCGTGAATCCGCAATTAAATCCATCATTCTCAAGACCTTCATTCTCAAATCCCTGGTTCTTAAAGCTCTCCATAAGTATATACGCATATACTTATATAGATGAATCACTTCCTCAAAAGCGAAGATGGAATTTTCAGCAAAGGCACGAGCATCCAGCATCCAACTTTAGTTCACTCCCTTAAGGGATGGCCAAGCCATTTAGGCATTTTAGCTCACTTTAGTTCATTTTAGCTTACCACTAACTACTCCCTTTTTAGCCCAATAATAAACTTTTTTAGTAGTTACTTTTTTCCAAAAGAAGTGTAGAATTAAATCAGGATGGTAGGGAATCGGGGTATCAGGTTAGTAGGGGACCAGGGTATTGGAAGGTGAGCGAAGGTAAGTTAAAAACCGCGGTGCTTGGTCTTAATGCCGACGGTGAGCTTCTGCTCAAAGCGGCCCAGCAGACAGATTATTTCCAGATTCAGGCTGTAGCCGACAAAGACACCGGTCTTGCCGAAAGAATTGCTGCCGAATACAAATGTGCCGCCTACGATGATTACAGACAACTGGTGATACAGAATCAGCTCGATTGTCTGCTGGTTGCTGCTGGTATGCACGGCTGCGAAAAGCAGCTCAGACTGGCGATGAAAAAGAAATTCAATATACTGAAACTGGCACCGCCGGCGAGAGATTTTGAAGAAGCAGCGGAATTTGTCGGCCTGGGCGAAGATGAAAATATAAAATTTGCTATCGCTAATCCGGGTCGGTTTACACGGAGCTTTCTTGCCTTGCGCGAGTTTCTTGAACATGGCCGGAGCGAGCAAGTCTTTCTGATGACTGCTTTTTGCAATGCTGGCGATTACCCGCATCAGCGCTGGCACAGCGATCCGAGACTCGCCGGCGGCGGCGTGCTGTTAAACTACTGTTACGGGATAATCGATCAGATAGTATGGAATTTTGGTATACCAGACCAGGTTTATTCATTAAACACCAATCAGGCTCAGGATAAACAGCAGAGGCTTTATTTGACGGAAGATACCGCTGTGGTAACGATGAAATTTGCCGACACTTTTATTGCCAACCTTGTAGCGTCCTGGCGGGGCGGGATTGGTCCGAGAGAGGAATTTCTGAGGCTCTACGGTAAAGATAAGATTTTAACGGTCGACCAGAAACGGCTGACGGTCTGCGACGGTCTTGGACAGCTCAGCGAGGAATTTGAATATGACGACGACCAGCTTGTTTGTATGACAAAACTGCTGGAGAATTTTGCCTTGAGTATATTATTGCCTGATAAAAACGAGCTTTGGAGCAGCGGCAGAGAGAATCTAAAGGATATGGCCGTTATTGAATCGGCTTACCTCTCGGCTCGTACCGCTATGCCGGAAGAACCCAACAGGGTTTTGAATATGGCATCCCGCCGAGCCGGCAAGGCTGGAGGTATTTAGCCGGGCCATAATAATAAAAAATAAGCGTTTGACAAATAGGCTAATAAGCAATAGCTTATTAGTATAAATTGCTAACCACATTATAGTGTAATTTATTTGGAGATTCTGGTATGGAAGAAAGCAAGAAAAAGCCGATTATGATCGGTATTATTGTCGCGTGTTTGGCTTTGGCTGCTTTGATAACTTTTAGCAGGCGTGCTGGAAGCGGTGGAGGCATCGAGGACATTTCGCCCGAGGAGATGGTATGGGTCAAATGCAATAACCCCGACTGCAAGGCCGAGTATGAAATGGGCAAGCAAGACTACTTTAAATATGTACAGGAACACATCGACCCTATGGCGATGGTTGCCCCGCCAGTGGTTTGCAAAACCTGCGGCAAAGCAAGTTGTTACAGAGCTGAAAAGTGTCAAAATCCGGATTGCGGGAAAGTCTTTTTCAGAGGTAGTGTTCCTAACGATTTTGCAGACCGCTGTCCCGAATGTGGCCGTAGCGAAACAGAAGAGTCCAGAAAAAGAAGAGCAGCCGGCGGGACCGGATAATCAGCCGAACAAGCACATTGATTGCAGACCCCTACCTTATACCAATCCAACTAAATAAATGCGCTTTTTGGTAGACTACCACTCACTGTGTCATGCCTGCGAAAGCAGGCATCCAGTACATATAAATCTATGGATTCCCGCTTTCGCGGGAATGACAGGGCGCAAGAATTAACTCCAATTGGTATTAGGTGTACTTTGTAACCGCTCGATGAAGTGCAACCTTCAGATTATAAAAAAAAAGCATCGATATTATCTCAGCCTTTTTGTCAAAAAAGCCTTAAGGCCTTATATCACGATTGTAGATGCGAACGTCATCAATCAGGCCGGAGAAGAAACTGCCGGTTTCAAGGGTGCTGCCGGCACCGATGTGCAGGTCGCCTTTTGAACTTTCTAAACCAGACTGTGTGTCTCTGGCTATTTCCAAACCGTCGACGTATAGGATTCTGTTGGAGCCGTCCCATGTCAGCCCTACGCGGTGCCAGTTGTCGTCGTTGATTATGAATTCTGATATTAGCGGCTGCGGGGCAGACCGACCACCAGCAGGACGTGATAAGCTGGTCCGCAGTTTCCCTTCGGATGGGTCTGCCAAAAGCCAATTCGCACCGCCTGTTTGAGATATGATTACCTCACCTGGAGCAGCGCCTTTAATCCATGCAAAGACGCTGAAAGCGGTAGTTGCCGGGTCCAGGATAAATGGCGTGCTGACATAATCATCGCTCCCATCAAACGCCAGAGCTCCATTTACCTGACCACCGACAGGTTGCCAGAGGGGCCCACCATATAGAATGCCGTCATTGCTCCAGACACTATCGTAGGCGATGCTGCCTTCTATCTCATCCAGCTTCCAGTATGCAACTAATTCAACCGGAAGAATTTCCTCAAACAAATGCTTAGCAAGTATGATAAGGTCCTGCACATCGACGATGCCATCGCCGAGGGGTGGCGGTGCAATGTCGCACAAAGCGTAATTCTCACCCCAGTGGTCAACCATGATGCATATATCAGCGCAGTCAACGATTTCATCACCGTTAAAGTCGGCCGATGGTATTGTCGCCGTCAAAGGAATAAACTCATGTGTTATTGATGTTGGTGAATCAGCATGCCAGAGCCTAAAGCCCAGAGGACGACCGTCGGAATTCGTGCTTGTACATTCGCCATTTACTAATTGAATGCCCTTGTACTCGTCGATGATTGTCGTGTGTGTGTGACCGGCAAGGACGGCAACAACCCCAGAGGTCTCAAAAAGGGACAACAGCTCGCTGGCCAGAGGAAGGGCGCTGACAGGATGGTGTTGGGCCACAAAGATAGGACTGTTCTTATCGTGGGCAGCGGCCAGTGTCTGCCTGAACCAGGAATCGTATGTCTCCGATTCGCCTTGAACTTGTGCTATCCAAAGTAGTGTGTTTGCAATTACGAACGTGTAGCCCTTGTGCTCGAAGGAGAAATAGTCATCGCTTATGACCTGGCGATAGCGATTCAAAGATTCAACTGTTGGTGTATTACCAACATCGTGATTTCCTGGCGCGCAGTAACAGGGCACAGTGAACCTTGCTTTGATTCCTTTGAAATCAGCAACGGAGCTGTCGTTGAAGTTGTCGACCAAATCACCACAGATGACCGCAAAATCCGGTTTAATGGCGTTAATTAATCTTACAGCCTGCCTGAATGAGTTTACGGATTGCTCATAACCACCCTTGCCCAGTTGTGTGTCACAGAGTTGTACAAATGTGAAGGCCTCTATTGCGGGGCTCTCGGCTGCGAACGCGAGGCCATGTAATGAAACCGCCGTAATCCCGGTTAACCGAAGACCGAGGACCAACGCCAAAACCAATACGAGTGAAATTCTCTTTTTCATCCTACTACCCTTTCAAAGCTTGCCACCTGTCCCACATTAAGACTTCGGCAAGTTCTGTTGAGCCGTGGCGGAGAAGTTCCAGCAGTGAACTGTTCATTTTACTTCGCATTCTATGCGCATTTTTTATCGTCATAGTGCTATTTTGAAGAAAACGTGTTAATTGAAGGCCATTTATACTTTCTCCTCCAAGAACTCATTAAATGCGAGTATTAGAAATAGCCATATCTAATTATACACAAATCAAAGCAGTCAGGCAACTGGGAAACTGCGTATTTTTGCGTTTTCGTGCCCATTTTTATGCAAAAAAAACGGGTGTTCAAAAAAAGAGGCGTCAGGGATTTATTTAAGTATTGAAAATCTTGTGAAATATGCGGGCTAATCCTTCAACTGTGCAAGGACATTGCTGTAATAATCTTCTTTTCCGATTTTCAGATGTTCAATGTTTACGTAGTTCGTTTGAGCTCTCTGCCTCAAGTATGCTAACCGGTTTTCAGGTGATGGGTGACTTGAAAGGAATTCGATTGGCCTGATTTCGTGCTGGCTTTGAAGTATCTGCATGGTCTCAACCATTCCGTAAGGATTATAGCCGGCGGCAACCATATAATCTAAGCCTCCCAGGTCAGCATCGCGTTCATCATTTCTGCTATATTGAAGTCCGATAATCAGGCGGGCAAGGTCGGCAGCGGTCAAAACACCCTGTGACGTTTCCGCAGAAGTTACAGCAGAAAGTAAAATGCTTATACCGATTTGATTGCTCATGACATTTAAGGTGTCCCGGGCGACGACGTGCACCGTCTCATGGGCCAGTATTCCTGCTAATTGTGCCTCGGTCTGGAGGTTCTCAAGCATTCCCTTAGTGATAAAAATATATCCGCCGGGCAAAGCCGCCGCATTAAGCGATTTGTCCTGGACCGCCACGAACTGATATTTCCAATCCGGCCTGTGGCTGATGCGAGCGATTTTTTGTCCGACACCGTCAATATAGTTTTGCAAGCTTTCGTTTACAATTCTGCCGCCCAATTCCTTTTCAACCTCGGGAGCGTATTTGCGACCTATCTCAATATCCTGCGCTGTGGAAAACAGCATCAGCTCCTCTTCGCCGGTTATCGGGTTGACTGCACAGCCGGTGCACAGACAGAGAATAGGGCCTAATATCAGCGGTATCAATTTTTTAGACATAATTATGTCCGTAATTATAAAAAGTTCTATATTGAAAATCTCAACTGTATATATTATATATTTCTCTTATTTTTATGTGGTAGAAAAAACTATGGCCGAGCAAAAATTTTGTCAAGGCTGCAACAAAAAGGATGACTGCCAAAAGGTTTATCAACAGTTGGGGAATGTTAAAGGCCCTTCGTTTGTATCTCAGGTTATTATTGCCTTCTTGCTGCCTGTGGTGGTTTTTATCGTTTCTTTAGCAGTATTTGAAAAGATTTTTACCGGAGCTGTAAATGGAAAAGAGCTTCGAACAGTGCTTAGCTTTCTTATGGCGTTGTTGATGACTTTTGTCTGTATATTGATTGTACAGGTGATAAATAGACAACTTAGATAAACAACAATAATTTAGAATTTCTAAAATATGGGAATTGATACTAAAGGCAGATTTTCTTTTCCCGGCGGGACACATCCTCCGGAAAAAAAGGACCTTACGCGTGGAATGGAGATTCAGCCTGGCCCTGCCGTCAAAGAAGTTGCAGTAATGCTCAGCCAGCATACAGGTGCCGTTTGCCTTCCACTGGTCAGAAAAGGAAATATGGTCCAGGCAGGGCAGAAAATCGGCGATAGCGATGCATACGTTTCGGCCCCTGTTCATTCGCCCATTACGGGCAAGGTACAAGAAATCGCCTTGCGGTCGCATGCGGTCTTGGGTCGAAGCCTGGCGATAGTCATAGAAGCATACGAGTACAATCCAATAAAGCGGCCGCACTTCAGGTTAAAAGACGATTTCAATGTGAACGACTATTCGGCGGAGCGGATATGTGAAGCTGTGCGCGAGGCCGGCATCGTTGGTATGGGCGGGGCCGGATTCCCGACCAGGGTGAAAATAGAACCGAATCCGCAAATGCCAAAGGAAACAATGATTGTCAACGGCTGTGAGTGTGAGCCGTATATCACCTGCGACTATCGTATTATGCTCGAGTGGACTGGTCAAATCATGACGGGTATTCGACTTGCTCGAAAGGCAACCGGCTGTTCACGAGTTTTCGTCGGCATCGAAGACAATAAGCCTGAAGCGATAGAGACTATGAACGAAGCGGTGAAAACTTTTGCAAGCAACGAAGATATTAAAGTTGTTCCCGTGAAAACGAAATATCCGCAGGGTGGTGAGAGGCAGCTTATAAGAGCGATTCTAAAAAAAGATGTCCCGACCGGCGGTATTCCCCCAATGATCGGCGTGGTAGTGCTTAACGTCGGCACCATTGCAGCAATTGCTGAGGCGGTTATTTCTAATTTGCCGCTGACTCACCGTGTTACAACCGTTACCGGAGAAGCGATTGCCAGGCCGGGAAATTATTATGTTCCGGTAGGAGCGTCGGTCGAGGACTTAATAGAATTTTGCGGAGGAGTTACGCAAAAGTCCGCAAAGGTTGTGCTCGGCGGACCAATGATGGGAATAGCAATTGCCGATTTGAAAACGCCTGTTACAAAAACGACCGGCGCTATAACGGTATTGACAAAAGAGCAGATAGGCAAAGCCAAATTCGCAAGACAGCAAACCGCATGTATTCGCTGCGGCAGGTGCCTGCGGGTCTGCCCCGAGAATTTGAACCCGACGAAAATCGCCCATGCTGTTAAAAATAATCTTTTGGATGTGGCAGAAAGCTATTATATCAGTGCTTGTATGGAGTGCGGCTGCTGTAGTTACGTCTGCCCGGCCAATATAGAACTGACAGGATATATCAAAACAGGCAAAATTTTTCTCGCCAGACAAAAGAAAATGATGCCGGGATAATTAGCCTGAATCGTGAAAAGTGTCTGAAGTGAAAAATTTGAAGTGCCTAAAGTGAAAAGTGACTAAAGTGCCTAAATTATGGATATCAGGAGAACAGGAAATCAGGATGCAGGTTATCAGGAGAAAAGGATATCAGGAAAAACAATGCTACTCTGCAAAAGCTGCGTAGCGCTAGTCTGATGTCCTGATAATCTGATGTTCGCTACCTGATAGTCTGATATACTGATAACCTGAATCTTTGATTTACTTTAGCTCACTTATAACTTTAGCTCACTTATATACCAGACGCGAGATAAGATGCTGAAAGATATAAGAGTTTCTTGTGCGCCGCATATTAGCGAACGTTTTTCAACGCGCGGCGTAATGATAGACGTCATAATCGGTTTGGTGCCGGCTATGGCGACTGCCGGCTATTATTTCCGTATCCATGCACTTATACTTATTGCCACTTGTGTTATTTCATCGGTAGCAACCGAGTGGCTTTGCAACGCAATTCGCAAGAAGCCCAATTCGCTCACCGATTTCAGCGTTGTTGTCACCGCTATCATCCTTGCGTTATCACTTCCGCCGAGCGTGCCTGTTTGGGTAGCGGTAATTGGCAGCGTTTTCTCAATAGCAATCGGCAAAATGGTTTTTGGCGGACTCGGCGCCAACATCTTTAATCCCGCCATGGTCGGCAGAACATTTCTGACTGCCTCTTTCGGCGTATTGATGACAAGCTGGACCGTCCCAGCTACACTTGACCCTAAAATGTCCAAAATTGCACCTGAAAACGTAGTCAACGCAAGGACACAGGCAACGCCATTGGCCTGGAGTAAGCTGGCCATAAAAAACGAATTGGGAGCGATAGAATATAACCAGGAGCAATTTAAGGCCGCCTTCATGGGCGAGGTTGGCGGCTGTCTGGGCGAAACGAGCGTAATTGCACTTCTAATAGGCGGCCTTTACCTCTTGATAAGACGAACGATAAACTTTCATATCCCCTTAGCTGTTTTACTCTCTTCTTTTGTCTTTGCGACTATTTTTTACCTGATAGATTCTCATGCCTACGTACAGCCGTTCTATCACTTAAGCAGCGGCGCACTATTATTGTGTGCCTTTTTTATTGCCACCGACCCTGTTACCGCTCCTTTGACGAGTAGAGGGAAGTGGATTTTCGGCATCGGCGTGGGAACGTTGACAATGCTCATAAGAATTGCCGGAGAGTATCCCGAAGGTGTGATGTATGCCGTTCTCTTGATGAATGCTGTGACGCCTTTAATTGATAGATTCTGTAAGCAGATTCCGAGAGGAGGCAAGCTGAGCGTAAAGTGAGTTTAATCAAGAAGGCGTGGAAATAAGTAAATCCAAGTGAGCTAAAGTGACTAAAGTTATAAGTGAGCTAAAGTGAGCCAAAAATTCAGGCTATCAGTGTATCAGACTATCAGATAGTGGACATCAGGTTATAAGGACATCAGACTAGCGCTACGTAGATTTTGTAGAGTAGCATTGTTTTTCCTGATACCCTGTTCCCCTGATAACCTGCATCCTGATTTCCTGTTCTCCTGATATCCATAATTTAGGCACTTTACACTTTAGGCACTTTGACTTGTTACTGTCTTGGCGACAAGGAAAGTTTAGTAATGCTTAAAATAAGATATTTCATTCAACAGAGTTGGCTGCTGATTGTGGCGTCGTTTTTCTTTGGGCTGCTAATAGCGGTTGCCGATGCCGCCTTATCGGAAAGAATAGAGCAGAACAGAATCAACAAACTCAACCGCCTGACGCGTGCTTTGCTGCCGCAGGCCGAGAGCTTTGTCGCCTTGGATACGGAAATCGAGATTGACTCAATCCAGGGCAAAAAAGAAAAAGTCAAGGTTTACAAAGCCCTGTCAGGAGATGAATGTGTCGGCTGGAGTTTTAATGCCGCTGGCTCCGGTTTTGCAGACAAGATTGAGCTGGTCGTCGCCGTTGATAAGAATTTTCAAAAAATCGCTGGTTTCGAGGTTTTGACAAGCAATGAAACCCCCGGCTTTGGAGACCAGATAAAATACAATTACTTCCGAGACCAATTCAAGGGTGCGCCTGCTGAGGAACTGGCACTTGTGAAAGTTGGTGAAGGTGCGCCCACGAAAATCGATTCTCAAATTGTCGCAATAACCGGAGCGACGGTAAGCAGCGAAGCAGTTGTTGAGATAATGAATAACTCCATAATCCAGATTAAGAGTCAGATGCAAAAGAAAGGACTGATTGGTAATGTCAGCGCGCAATGAATCCAAAACAAGTCTTTATATACAAGCTTTGACAGCCGGCTTATGGCGCGAAAACCCCACCTTCCGTATGCTCATCGGGATGTGTCCGCCTTTGGCTGTCACCACCGCTGTTAAACCTGCCCTTACTATGGGCTTTAGTGTGATATTTGTCCTTATCTGCAGCAATTTTGTCATTAGCCTGATGCGCAACATCCTCAAGCCCCACCTGCGAATAATAATGTTCACTCTGACCATCGCAACGTTCGTAACAATTTGCGACCTATTTTTGCGTGCGTACGTACCCGATATGAGTGAGATTCTCGGCGCTTATGTACCGCTCATCATAGTCAATTGCTTGATTATATACCGTGCCGAAGCATGTGCGAGCAAATGCGGCCTTATGGTTAGCGTGCTTGATGGTTTAGGTATGGGTCTGGGCTTTACGATTGCCCTTTGCGTCCTCGGCGGCATCCGTGAAATTCTTGCCACTGGCCGATTCTTCGGCATCGCGGTGATGCCCAAGGGGTTTGTACCATGGCTGGCGATGCAAATGCCTGTCGGCGCCTTTGTAACACTTGGCCTGCTGCTGGGCTTGGCCAATGTTCTAACCAGAAAAAAGGAGACTTGAGATGGATAGATTTTACGTACTGCTAATGGGTTTCTTATCGGTGGTGCTGGTAAATAATTTCGTATTTGCAAAGTTTCTCGGCACCTGTCCATACCTTGGTGTCTCAAACAGAATCGATAGCGCCTTTGGCATGGGCCTTGCCGTCACGTTTGTAACCACTCTTAGCGGCACACTCACTTGGCTTGTGGATGCTTACATGCTCACACCACTGGGCCTGGAAATCACACGCTACATCAGCTACATTGTCATCATCGCAGGCGCCGTGCAATTAGTTGAAATGTATGTACGCAAGTTTGTTCCTTCGCTTTACGATGCGTTTGGCATTTATCTGCCTTTGATTTCAACGAACTGCGTCATATTAGGTGTATGTCTTTTTTTAGATGTCTGGGGGATAGATACGCTGCTTGAAGCGGTTGTCCTGAGCACCGGCACCGGTATTGGATTCACAGTAGCAATCTGCATAATGGCCGGTATTCGTGAGGAGCTGATACTGGCCGATGTGCCGGCTGCTTTCAAGGGTGCACCGATTACCCTGATTACCGCTGGCTTGCTTGCTTTAGCCTTTATGGGTTTTGCAGGAATGATAAGATGATTATCGCTGATATATGGGATTTGTGGGGTACATCTTGGCCAGCCGGCTTAATAATGCTTGGGATTGGCTTGGGTTTTGCAATCTTATTGCTAATCGCAAGTGAAAAACTAAAAGTTAAGGTTGACGAGAAAGTCGAGCAAATTTATTCGGCCTTGCCCCATCTCGACTGTGGCGGTTGCGGCTTTGCCGGCTGTATCAAATACGCAAAGGCTCTTTTGGAAAATCCCGGATTGATCGGCAAATGCGCTCCAGGTGGCCCGGAAACCTCCACCCAGGTGGCTGAAATTCTCAATATTCAGGTGCGAACCGATGGTGTTCCATTCCGGCCGATTGTGCACTGCCGGGCACACACCGCCGACAGGACCTATTACGCAAAATATCAGGGCATACAAAGTTGCTTAGCTGCAAACGCCTTGGCTCCTGTGCAGGCTTGCAAGTTCGGCTGCGTCGGATTTGGCGACTGTATAAAAGCCTGCAAGTTCGGTGCTCTGAGCATTGTTGACGGCCTGGCTATTGTGGACTACAACAAATGCACAGGTTGCACTGCCTGTTCAAAAGCTTGCCCGCGGAATCTAATCGAGATGGTTCCCTTTCATTGTGATAATATGATGATTGTTGCCTGCAGCAGTAAAGAGACCGGCAAAGTGACGCGGTCAATGTGCAAAGTCGGCTGTATCGGCTGTGGGGTATGTGCCAAACAGATCGAGATATTCGTAGTAGAAGATAATTTAGCCCGCGTAGATTACGGCAAGTACGAGCCCTCTGAGCAAACCGAAATCGCAATGGACAAATGCCCGACAGGTGTGATTGTTTATCGTGGTCGAACCGCCCCGCAGTCTTGCCAACCCGGCAAAAAAACAACCGCCGTATCAACATAATATTTATCCCGCTAATTTATTTATTAGCGGATTTCATTCGATAACTTGCACCTTGCAAATGCGTCAATTTCTTTGTATTCTGGAGGTGTAAAAAAACAATAAATTTACCGAAAGGGAATTAAGCGTGGCCAGAGTCCAAAACTCTATAAAAAGATATATCCGGCAGATGGTTAAACGCATCGTAACACAATTCCAGCCGGACAAGATTATTCTTTTCGGTTCGCACGCTCGTGGGCAAGCGGGGCGGGATAGTGATGTAGATTTGCTTATTGTGATGCCTGTCTCTGGTTCAAAGCGAGAAAAAGCAATAGAGATTGCAGTAGCGCTGCATGATATTCCTGTTGCTAAAGATGTTATTGTTGTTACTCCCGATGACTTTAAGTGGCGCAGTGAAATTGTCGGTACGATTGAGCGACCTGCTGCGCGGGAAGGCAAACTTCTTTATGCACGAAATTAACAGAAATAGTGCTGTCGCCCGCGAGTGGATTATCAAGGCTGAGAATGATTTTAAGACCTCCTTGCACACATTGAAGATGGAAAGAGGCTGTCCGACTGATACAGTGTGTTTTCACGCACAACAGTGTGTAGAAAAATATATAAAGGCTTTTCTGGTTTGTAATGGCATTGATTTTCCCAAGACCCATGATATTGAGCATTTAGTTTCGCTGCTGCCGGAGAGTATTTGGCTGCGATTGAGTATCGAAGAGCAAAGGCGCCTTACTACTTATGCTACGGTGACTCGTTACCCTGGTGATTACGAACCAATTCTGCTGTCTGAAGCACAGCAGAGCGTCAGGCTTGCACGGCGTGTCCGGAAAGAAATACGGGAGCTTCTTCCGAAAGGGATACTATCTCGCCGCACGCGTTGATGGACGCAAAGAAAAGAGCTGCGATGAACAAATACCTGAGCAGTGTGATTGTCTATCGTGGCAAAACCGCAAGGCCGTCGCTCGTCGCTCGTAACTCGTAAATCGGCATACCTTTCAAGCATTGAGTTGTTTGCAGATAATAGCGTGCAGCGTTCAGCTTGCAGAACCATCATTTTTTCTACTGTATTCTGCATTCTGTATTCTGAATTCTTGTTTTCAATCTCTTTTACTCCCAATATTTTACACAAAAATGTAAAAAGTCTTATAATTTGTGGCTTTTTCATTTAACAACTTGCTCACAACTGTTAAACTGGGTAATATAAGGAGAGAAAAAGTATTTTGGATGGATTCCTCTTTTTAGTTCGTTTAGAGCCCTTGCTGCGCAAAAAGACCTCAAATTTTGGAGGAGAAAAAGATGAGAACTGCAAGAAAGACAATTGGTACGATTGTAATGTTCTTTATGGTTTTTGGCCTCGGTTTGCCAGAGGCACTTGCGACACTCATGTTGGATGATGGAGGAACACACACACTCAATTTTACGCTTAACGACGGGGTGGTAGTTCGAAACAGTCCCTTGGGCCAACCAACTACCTTGAATCTAGTGACAGGTGGCTGGATACAATACACTTCGTATGTCTATGACAGTAGTCAGCTAAACATCTTCGGCGGGTCGATAAACGCCCATTTGAGTATCTATCAGAGCAGTCAGGTAAGCATCTCTGGCGGTTCAATACACTACGATTTCCGTGCCGATGACAACAGTCAGGTGAACATCTCCGGCGGGTCGATAGGCGGGGGTTCGTATGCCTATGGCAGCAGTCAGGTAAATATATCCGGCGGGTCGATGTTCGGGGGTTTGTGTGCTCATGACACCAGTCAGGTAAATTTCTCCGGCGGGTCGATAAGCGGAGAGTTGCATGTCTTTGAAGACAGTCAAGTAAACATCTCCGGCGGGTCGTTGGGTGGTAATTTGCTTGTCCTTGACACCAGTCAAATAATTATCTACGGTAAGGGGTTTAACTATCCCTATGGGACTCTTACAGGCTGGGGTCTTCTTACCGGCACGCTGGCCAGTGGAGACTTGATTAATAGATATTTTCAAACCTACGGTGATGGTCAAATAGTTCTTATCTCCGCCCCTGGCTCTATTGTTCTTGGTGGCATTGGTGTGGGTTTTGTTGGTTGTCTGCTCAGACGAAGGACGATATAGCTTATTGTCAGTCGCCGGAATGGCGACTGCTAAACGGGGAGAGGTGAAACGAAATCCCAATGTTGCGGTGCAAGGCCGGCACAAACAGGATTGTACTGAATATACTTGACGGCGGTAAAAAGCACATCAGTGTCAGTAATAAAAACCTTCCAGCAGCCACGTGTCCAGGGGGTATATTTTAGTTTCAAATCTCTTGTTGAGGCACCTTTAAGCTGATTGACAAGATACTCGATTTTATATTTTGAACGCAGAACGAGTATATGAACGTGGTCATTCATTATTGCACAGGCCGGAACTTTTATACCCAATCGTTGAATGACACTGCCAAAGGCTCCCGCAACAATTTCGCGAGACCTGTTATCAAAGTAAAATGGAGGACGTCTAAGCTGCGGCACTGCCAACGTCCAGAATTTCATCAAGTTTTCTTTGGCTGGTGTCGGATTTTGTCGCCCATATTTAATCGTGCCTAACATCCGTAGTTGCTCATTATAAATTTCTTTAGAATATGAGCCACGCGGGTCATTGGGCAGCCAAGTGCCGTATGTTGTAAAGATTGCATGATAGGCGATAATCATCGTTGATTTCCTTATCGTTTAGCAGCAGCCGGCACGGCTGCTTTTTAATAGAATATTATATCTGTAAGTCGCCGTTATAAAAAAAGTCGTCGTTCCGACGACTGCTAAACAATCCTATTGTATATATTTTTCTGCGCCGCTGGTTTTGATGATTTTGTATTCTGGCTGTGAGGTTACTAAAATCGCTTCGGTATTTGGTATTTTTTCGATTAAGGCAAGGCCCTTTTCTGCGCCCATCACGCTGACCGCGGTCGCTAAGGCATCGGCATCGGTGGCGTTATCTGCGATAATGGTCACGCTGGATAGACCTTCCGCACTTGTTCCAGTTTGGCGGTTTATAATATGGCTATAGCGTTTGCCTTTGATTATGACAAATTGCTGATAATCACCACTTGTCGCAACCGCCTCGTTTACTAATTTCAGTCTCAATAGAATGTCACGTCCACCGGTGTCCTTATTTAAGTTTGGGTCTCGCAGGCCGATTAACCAATAGTTTTTATCTCGTGGTGCTGCGCCAAAGCATCGAATGTGGCCGCCGATGTCGACCATCGCTCCGAGTGCCCCTGCTTTTTGTGTAGCTTTGATTGCCTTGTCAACGGCATAGCCTTTCCCGATGCCGCCCAGGTCCAAACGCATTCCTTCGACTTTGAATTTTACTGTTTTGTTAGGGTCATCAAGAATTAGCTTCTCAAAACCAACTTTGGTCTTGGCACGCACTATTTCTTCTTCGCTTGTAGCAACCTCTGTTTTTTTTGCTATACGAAACAGATCGACCAAAGGGCCAACGGTAATATCAAAAGCGCCATCAGTCAGCTTGCTAAACTCAACGCTACGCTGCAAGACTTCGTATGTCGGGTCGCTAACTTTAATTGCCCGCATGAATCCCTCTCGGTTAACCTGGCTTATTTCAGAATCGTTTTTGAAGTCGCTCATCTGGTCATCAACCTTATAAATTTCTGCAAAGGCGTCCTCAATACATTTATTAGCTGTATTTCGTTCTGCTGCAATTACGACCACGCGGGCAAATGTCCCCATGACCGGATGGTGGCCACTGTCAAGCTCGACCTGTCTGTTGGTGCCGAAAGAAAAATAGGATAGTGCAATCAAGAAAAGAGCGAAAACTATTATCACAATGGGGCCAATTTTTTTGTTCATAAAAGACTTTTCCACTTTCATTTTTCTGCCACAAGGACACCAAGACATTAAAAAGTGCAAAGTGCCTAAAGTGCCTAAAGTGACTAAAATTAGACGCCTCAGCCGAACCACCGAACTTTAATTATCAATTGCTTTTTAACTTTAGGCACTTTAGTTCACTTTAGCTCATTTTAGCTCACTTTTAATTTCCTTGTGCCTTTGCGTCTTCGTGGCTATTTCTGCTTCACCAAACTTTGATAATTGATATTTGATTTAGAATCAATAGAAAATAATTAATAATCGATTTATAATGGCGGGATGAAGAAAAAAGAAGTGGCGATATTAACTGAGCGGGTTGAGAGGGAGTTTCTGCCCTTTGTTCGCAGGCCAGGCAGATATATAGGCGGGGAAGTAAACCAAATCAAAAAGGACCTGTCGCAATGTGATTTGACTGTCGCATTGTGCTTTCCTGATATTTACGAAGTTGCAATGTCTTATACGGGTCTTGCGATTATTTACGACGTCCTTAATAGAATGGACGGCGTCGCTGCTGAGCGGGTCTTTGCGCCGTGGATAGATGCTGAAAAAGTGCTACGCGAGAAAAAAATCCCGCTGTTTAGTCTGGAATCCAAGGCATCGCTAAAAAGTTTCGACATCATCGGCTTTAGCCTGACAAACGAGCTGTGTTATACCAACGTCCTTAATATGCTCGACCTCGGCGGTATCAATGTCCGAAGTGCCAATCGGGTCGAGAGCGAACCCCTCGTCGTCGCAGGTGGCGGTATGGGAAATTGCTGTGAACCTCTGGCAGAGTTCGTCGATATGTTTTTGTTGGGTGATGGAGAAGAAGCTGTAGTTGAACTTGCACAGCTAATTATAGCTAAAAAGAAGGCCGGCGCGACGAAGAAGGAAGTTCTTTTCTGTGCCGCTAAGAAATTTGACTGGGTCTATGTCCCGGCTTTTTACAAGTTTGATTATGACGGGACGGCAATCAAATCCTTTCAACCGAACCTGGACGATTTGCCGCTGCAATTTAAGAATGCCGTTGTTGAGGATTTTGAAAATGCTTCCGTACCGCTCGCCCCGATAGTGCCGTTTGTGCAGGCTGTGCACGAGCGGGTCAACGTTGAAATTATGCGCGGCTGTCCGGGCCGATGCAGGTTCTGCCAGGTTAGCTTTTGCAAAAGGCCTGTCCGTTACCGCAGCATTGAGCGGATTATCGATATTGCAAAAGCCTGCTACGAGTCGACGGGCTTCGATACGGTCAGCCTGCTGAGTTTGTCAAGCGCCGATTATCCGAATCTTGGGGAATTGGTCGTCGGCCTGCATACGTATTTTCGAGACAAACATGTAGGCATATCCATGCCGAGCTTGCGCGTCGACAGGCAGCTAAAACTGCTGCCTAAATTGTTGACTTCGGTGAGAAAAAGCGGTCTTACAATTGCTGTTGAGGCGGCCAGCGAAAAATTAAGACAGGTTATCAACAAGCCTCTGAAAGACGCAGATTTGTTCGCTGCAGTGAGGGCGGCATACCTGGCCGGCTGGCAAAAATTAAAGCTGTACTTTATGGTCGGCCTGCCCGGTGAGACTGCGGAAGATATAAAACAGATTGTACAGCTATCATTTCAATTAGCCAAGCTGCGGGAGGAAGTTGCCCCCGATTTACTTGGAGGTAAAACGGGCCAAATCAACGTGACCGTAAGCTGGCTTATTCCCAAGCCGCATACGCCGTTCGGCTGGCTCGCACAAAGGCCAAAATCATATTTCCAACACTCTAAGCAGTTAATACTCGATGAGAAAAGAAGACTTCGCGCGAGGTTTCTGCAGTTCAAGTTCCACGATATAGACCGCAGCATATTGGAATCGGCGATTGGCCGGGGCGACAGACGTTTGTGCGATGTTATCGAAGCGGCCTGGCGCGATGGTACAAGATTTGATTTATGGGACGAATGTTTTGACCCGGCTGTATGGCAGGGGGCATTTGAGAAATCCGGATTTGACATGGCGAGCCTCGCTGAGCGACAATTCGAACCTGACGAAATCCTCCCGTGGGAGCATCTCGGCGGCCCAGCGAAAAAATATCTGCTGGGCCATTTAGAGAAAGCGAGGTTAGTTATCGGTTATTAGTTAATTGCTTAATTGGTCATTCTTAGCCCATTTAACTGGTAATGAAAACAATTGTGAAATAGTATAAACTTCTGTTATAATTTTATCATAAGCTAATTTATCAGAATAAGAGGAGCAATGACTATGAAGACAAAAATGAACATGATTTACTGGAAGGGAGAGAAATATTGGCTCGGAAAACTTCTTGAGCATCCGGAAATTATGACTCAAGGAGAAACTCTTGAGGAATTGGAGGAAAATATAAAGGATGCATACCTGTTGATGGTAATGGATGACGTCCCTCAAGAACACCAGATGAAAGAAATTGCTATATGAAGCGAAAGGAATTCGTCCGCCGTCTCAAGAAAGATGGATGCGTTTTATTAAGGAGCGGCGGAAGGCATGACATTTATATAAATCTGTCTACAGGCAAGAAACAGCCCGTTCCAAGGCACATCGAGATTGATAATAACTTAGCAAGGCATATCAGAAAATATTTGGGTTTGAAATAGTCTATTTCGATGCTCGATGCTGAATTCTGGATACTCGATATTGTATGCCAGAGGACGGAGGACAAATGACAGATGACGGAGTGTGAGCCGTGATTCATAGTTCATCGCTGGTAATGTGCAGGTATCTTATATTTCGAAATAAGGGTCTTCTGGATTTTTATAGGGAGCCAATAATCAATAGTTAGACCGTTTTTCCGTTTACGTGTCTGAGAAATTTAGAAAGGAGAACATGATGTCATTATCTCAACAAAAGGCTTGGTGTCTTGTATCAATCGTTCTGCTTCTAATCTGCTTAGCATCGGTAAGTGGGTTGTTCCTTGGCAGCGGAGCACAACTTCCTACTATAGCTCATGCTGCGGAACGCCAGAATCAGCTACAAACAGGGTCTAATGAGAAGCTCCGAGCACTTCTTATGGAGAGATATGATGTTCTCAAGACTCTCGCGGAGAATCTGAACCAGCAATTAGGTCAGGGACGCGCCGGAATATCGGAGGTACGAAATGCCACTATTGCGATGTTCTATGCTGAAGCTGACCTTTGCGCGACTGACTCCGAGCGGGTAAAGGTCTATGAGAAGGTCGTAGCAACTCTACGCGAACAGGAAGAGTCCACTGCCCGGCAGGTCGATGCCGGTTGGCTACCTCGGATAGAGGTCTTAAGAGCCAAGGCCGCGAGATTAGAAGCGCAAATAGGCCTTGAGAAACAAAAGCTCGCACAAGAAACATCGCGGTAGGCGAACGATAAACTTTTTCACTCAGTCAGCGTGGGATGCGGGAGGTGAGCTTTTCGTTAGGTGGATTTGGAGGCGGTAGAAATTTTAAGCAGTGGGAATGAATCGAGGTAAAAGATGGGAGTTCTTTGGGAAATCGTACAAACCGGCTTGATGTATGGTCAGAAGCGGAAATCCGACTCGATTGACGATAGGGTCCAATCTCTTGAAGAGCGGCTTTCACTGACGCAGAACACGTTGCGAAAGCTCGCCAAGAAAATAGAGGAGATTCACGGACTCGATATCGACGGTGACGGCAGCGTCGGTTAAGCCATCTCCAATTGCCAGACATCCATTTTTGCGAGTATCCAGAATCGAGTATCGAGCATCGAGTATCGATGCATCGAGTATCGAGCATCGAGTATCGAGCATCGAGTATCGAGCATAGAGTATCGAGCATCGAGTATCGAGTATCGAGCATCAAGTTTAGGTCTTTCTCATTCCTGCCGGCAGTTTTATTCCGACACGACCCTCCGTTTCTTTGAAATCTACGATAATCCTAACCGCATCATGCGGGTCATCTACCACCGTGAACACATTCAAATCTTCCGCGGAAATATGCTTGTGCTGTTTCAGCATCTTTTCGGTCATCCATTTGGTTAAACCTTCCCAGTAGTCACTACCCATCAAAAGCACGGGGAAAAACGCCTGCTTTAATGTTTGTATCAGAACAAGCGATTCGAAAAATTCGTCCATAGTTCCGTAACCGCCGGGGAAAACTATAAAGCCGTGCGCGTATTTGAGGAACATTACTTTTCGACAGAAGAAGTATTTAAAGTGCAGCGATATGTTCTGATAGTCGTTCGGGATTTGCTCCAGCGGCAGTTCGATATTGAGCCCTATGCTTTTACCGCCTGCTTTTGCGGCTCCTCTATTTGCCGCTTCCATAATTCCGCCGCCGCCGCCGGTTATTACCGCAAATCCAGCCTTCGCTATTTCTGATGCGGTCTGCATGGCAAGCTTATAGTACCGGTCCTCGGGTTTGGCTCGTGATGAGCCGAAAAAGGACACGGCCGGCCCGACAGAAGCAAGCTCTTGAAAACCCTCGGTGAACTCCGCCATTATTCTAAATATCCGCCAGAGGTCTGCTACCGGACTTTCAATAATATCCATCATCTTTCGTCCCTCGTCCCTCCTCCTTCGTCCTTCGTCTCTCGTCCCTCGTCTTTTGTCCCTTGTCCCTCCTCCCTCGTCTCTCGTCCCTCCTCCCTCGTCTCTCGTCCCTCCTCCCTTGTCTCTCGTCCCTCGTCTCTCGTCCCTCGTCCTTCGGCCTTTGCCGAGACGAGTACGAGCTTCGCTATCGCAACCGTCTTGACGATTTTACCATAAAGCCGGGTTGCTCGCAGCAGGGCAGTATTTTGAAATTGGGCAATTCTCACAATCAGGTTTACGGGCATTACAAACGTTTCGTCCGTGAAAAATCAACGCATGACTGAACATTGTCCAGTTCTTCTTCGGTACTATTTCGGCTAAATCAAATTCCAACTTAACCGGGTCGCTATTTTCGGAAAGCCCTAATCGCCGCGAGAGCCGAATAACGTGCGTATCACATGCTATCGCCGGCGTGCCAAAGGCATTGCCCAGGACAACGTTTGCCGTTTTTCTGCCCACACCCGGAAGGTTAACCAGCTCATCCATCGTGCTGGGTACCTTGCCGCCGAACTGCTCGATTATCTTGGTGCAGGCGCCCTTGATACTGACTGCTTTGTTGTGATAAAAGCCTGTGCTTTTTATGTCCGACTCGATCTGTTTTAGGTCGGCTTTTGCCCAGTCCTTGGCCGATTTGTATTTTTTGAACAAGCCCGGAGTAACCATATTGACCCGGGCATCCGTGCACTGGGCTGACAGAATTGTTGCAATCAGCAGTTCGAGCGGGTTTGCAAACTTAAGTGCAATTTTTGCATCCGGGTATATCTTTTGCAATATCGGCCAAATATTTTCGACCCGCTTTCTCGCTTCTTCTTTTTCGACTTTTATCTTTTTTCCCTTCGCCACCTCTTTCAAATCTCCCTCAACACTCTATGACTTTTAATTTTGTAAGCTGTCATTCCCGCGAAAGCGGGAATCCAGTCGTTTTATCAGCGTTTCCTGGACTCCTGCTTGCGCAGTAGTGACAATATGGTTGTTCCATTATTTATTCAAACATCAATAAAATGTTATAAAGTATTCACTTTCACTATTATTTAGCCCTTATCCGGCAAATCCTCCAAAAGGTCTTTCAACCTGCTGCCAATCAAAAGGCCGTGTAATCGCACCGGTTCTGATTGCTGCGGTAAAAATAATATGCTAACCGGCACGCCCGGCTCGTTATATATCTCTTTCAAATCAATCGTCGCAGGACTGTCAGCCAGCGTGGTATCGGCTTTGACCGGCAGGACGCCTTTACGTTTTATCAGCTCAGCGATATCCTCGCGAGAATAGACCATTTTCTCAACGGCCTTGCACGTCATGCACCAATCTGCCATAAACTCAATCAAGACAGGTCTGCCTCCAGCGCCTGCCTGATTAATCGAGACTCTGTCATAGCTTTGCCAGCTAATCTCTGCCTTTTTGGTTTCCGGCAGGAGCCATGCCGCAGCGGCCACAGCTATCACGACAGCGATGGCCCGAATAATCCATTTTTGTAGTAGCGGCGTAGTCAGACTTACCCATCCGCCCCACATCCAAACGCAAAATCCCAGGACAACAGCAAAGTATAATACCGAGTCTCTCCGTAGTGCCGGTAAAGCCGTTATCAACCAGACCGCCACAATCAAAAGGACAAAACCCATCGTTTGCTTAAAAAGCTCGGTCCATCGTCCGGCCTTCGGCAGATACTTCAACAGCGACGGCACCGACGTAAGTATCGCGTACGGGCAAGACATTCCCACGCCAATGAGCATTATCGTGATGGTTGCCAGCGGCAGTTTCTGCGTTTGTGCCCACGCGAAGGCCGCTGTTAATATCGCAAAGCTGCAAGGAGTGCTCAATACCGCCGCCAGAAAGCCCATCGCCACGGAGCCCGCCAGGCCTTTGCCCGGCCCGGCTTTAGCTGCTATCGTAGACGGCACCGTAATCGTAAAGATTCCGAACATAAATAGCGCCAGTACTACCAGCAAAACTGACATCGCGATAAGAAAGATAGGATTTCTGAAATGGTCTCCCCACTGAAATACCGTTCCATAGCCGAGCTGGAGTATGATATTCAGCACCGCCAGGGCGGCAAAAAACAGCAGTATGCCGAGGCAGAACGCCAGACCCAACGCGATGCACCTTGATTTGCTTTGCTTGGCCTGCTCAAAGATGCTGAGCACCTTCAGCGGTATCACCGGCAGCACGCACGGCATAATATTCAGTATCAGCCCTGCCAAAAGCGCCAGGCCCAGAGCGAACGACGCCGAATAGCCCGGCCCTTTTACAGTTTCAACGGCCTTCTCTGCACCGCCGGGGGCTTCGACGTCAATCTTTTTCCACGAATTTCGCTGGCTCCAATCAAGCTTCGTCTGGAGCATTTTCTCGAACGGCGGCAGACACACAATACTCGTACAAGCTATACCGGAAATCTTGACTTCGACGTTGGCCAGGTCGGTTGCAGCGGTTTTTGTTAAAGCCTTGTCTATTTGGGCTTTCATTGGCACAAAAACGGTGAAATGGCCGGTGTAGACTTCGATTTTATTACCTGTCGCGTCTGTGAATATCTTCCATTTCGGAAAGATAGCTTCGCCAAACCTGAAATTATCGGATGTGGCCTCGACCTTCAGTTCAAACCCAGCGGCAGGCGCAGTTTCGGCCTTTGCATAATAGTGGAGGTCATCGGTTCCTTCGAATATGACCGCGACGCCAGCTTCGCCGGCCATTCGAGCGGGCTCCAGACGTGCAGAGGAAAACTCCTTTTCGAGTCTGACCAGCTCGACGGCACCGGTAAGTCCGGTGTTAATTGTCGAAGTTGGCTCGCTTGTGTTTTTGCCTGAGGCACAACAGGTGGCCACGAAAATACAGACCATCCATAATCGGCCTGTGAGAGGTGTGTATTTCGGTATCACAGCAGTTTTTCCCGCATAAGAGATTCAGAGGTAATTGGAATAGAAACAGTATTAGTTAGCTGGCTATTTCTTTTGTTGGTTTTGCTCTGGTTTCGGCTTTTCGTTCTTGGCTTGCTCGGCAGCTAACAGGTCGGCAACGGTGGGCTTGTCCAATCGGCCGCCTTCCAGAATCACTTTGACATCGTCGGCGTCGAGAGTTTCGTATTTCAGCAGGGCGTTTGCTATTTGCTCAAGTTTATCTTTGTTTGCTTCTATCAGTTCTCTTGCTTTTTTATAAGCTTCGTTGGTAATCTTTTTTACCTCGCCATCGATTGCTTCGGCTGTTTTTTCCGAATACTCTTTCTCGCCCGGCAGCATATATATCGCGTCCTTGACGCCCCAATTCGGCCCGTAGCTGATTGGACCAAGCTCACTGCTCATACCCCATGTCAGAATCATTTGCTTTGCGATGTCTGTAGCTTGCTGAATATCCGACTGTGCTCCGCTTGATATATCGTCGCAGAACATTTCTTCTGCGATTCGGCCGCCGAAACACACCTGAAGAAGCGCCATGCAATATCTTTTGGTAAATATAGTCCTGTCTTTTTCGGGCAGAGCGAAGGTCGCTCCGCCCATCGGACCACGAGGAATGATGCTTACCTTGTGCAGCGGGTCTGCGTCTTTTATAAGGGATTGCACCAGCGTATGGCCGGCTTCGTGGTAGGCCGTGATTTCTTTTTCCCTCTGGTCGATGACCCTGCTCTTTTTGGCCCGCCCCCACCGGACCTTATCGCGTGCTTCTTCGAGGTCAGAGGTCTCAACGTACTCTTTGTTGGCCATAGTTGCTGCCAGAGCGGCTTCGTTAATAATAGCTGCCAGGTCTGCTCCGCTGAACATAGGTGTGCCGCGGGCCAGTCTTTCAAGATTGGCATTAGGTCCCAATTTTACTCTTTTTGCGTGTACCTTTAAGATATCGACCCGGCCCTTTAAGTCCGGCAGGGGTATAAAAATTTGCCTGTCGAAGCGTCCCGGCCGGGTCAACGCATGGTCTAAAATGTCGGCGCGATTGGTTGCAGCTATGACAATTACCTGGTCGTTCGTATCAAAGCCGTCCATCTCGACCAGTATCGCATTTAGGGTTTGTTCGCGTTCGTCATGTCCGCCGCCGACAAAGCCTGGGCCGCGTTTTCGCCCGATTGCGTCAACCTCGTCAAGGAAAATGATGCACGGCGAATTTTCTTTGGCCTGCTTGAATAAGTCGCGAACGCGCGATGCTCCGACTCCCACGAACATCTCCACGAAATCGCTGCCGGATATACTAAAGAACGGAACATCGGCTTGGCCGGCTATCGCCTTTGCCAGTAACGTTTTCCCGCAGCCCGGCGGGCCTACAAGTAACACTCCCCGTGGAATGCGGCCGCCAAGGCGTTGAAACTTCTTAGGATTTTTCAAAAACTCGATTATCTCAGCTACTTCTTCCTTTGCTTCCTCGACGCCTGCGACGTCCTCAAAAGTTATTTTCATGCGGTCTTTTCCCTGCAGCCGATGCCTGCTTCGGCCAAATGACATCAGCATTCCGCCGGCCCCACTGCGGATGTTGCGTGCGAACATAAAATATAAAAATCCAATCAATAAAAGCAGTGGCAGGACAAATTGTATCAGCATACTAAGCCAGATGCGCTGCGGCGCAGTATCGTTATTTATGTTGTTTTCCTTTAACAGTTCCGCAAGCCACTGCCCATATACTTCCGGGTTATAATTGACCACAAAAGTGCTTTTGCCTTTGCCTTGCAGCGTGCTTATATACTGCTGATTGAATCGGCCTGTTACCTCCGTGTCTTTTATAGTAACGCTTTCAATGTGGTCGTTCTTAATATGGTCGACAAATTCATCCCATCTAATTTTCTCAGGGTGCTGCAACCTGTTCAGCATCATCATTGTTGTGAATATCACGATTGCAATTATGAGGTAGCTGAACGGCCCCTTCTTATAGCGCGGCAGCGCCGGCCTGCCCGGCGGACGAGACTCTGGGTAGGCGGGCTTTTTGCCCAGTCTGTTTTGTGAGCTGCGACGCAGCGAAGCAGGTTTTTTGTCTTGATTATCACTCATATTTCTTATTTCGTATGTTAATATAGACACGGATTAACACGGATTTGCACTGTTTATAATTCATTTCTCTGTGTCCTCTGTGTTCTCTGTGGCTAATAAAAATTAATTCTCTGTGTTCTCTGTGCCCTCTGTGGCTAATAAAAATTAATTCTCTGTGTTCTCTGTGCCCTCTGTGGCTAATAAAAATTAATTCTCTGTGTTCTCTGTGCCCTCTGTGGCTAAATCGATTGGCGATTCTACCATTTTTCTTCCATCAATTCTACGATTTTCCGTGCCAAATTGTTTGCGGCAAGGGCAGATGCATACTTAAAATCCTGCATCTGGTACGTGGAATAGCTTGCCGATGCACTGACCGTTTGGTTGTCTATCAATAGCTGGCCTGTCTTTAGATTTTTCCAGTTAACCACGGCTCGCAGTTCGAGTTCTTGTTCGAGGGCCCTGCCGATTTCGCGTTCGGTGCTGAGCTCTGATACGTCGATTGATACTATCTGTCCGTTTATTACGCTGTCAGCACGGTCCAGACTCGATACTATCTTATAGGGCGTATCTACCTCGATACGCTTCGAAAGGGCGTCGGAAAGTTCGTACTCTACTCCTCGTCGAAAGGTCTGGTTGTCAAACATTTCCAGGCAGACGCTGCTGACCTCTTGTGGGAACATCGCCTTGTCGGAATAACCGCTCATTTCGGCGCATCCAGAAGACAGAAGACAGAAAACAGAAGACAGAAGGCACACCAGACACCAGACACCAGACACCAGACTCCTGACCATTTGAGTCTTGAGTCTTGTGTCTTGAGTCTTGTGTCTTGAGTCTTGTGTCTTTAGTCTTGTATTTAGTTGTTTTTCTTTTTTCATTTCTTTGTTTCTTCGCTACGCAAATTTTTATTAAGCATTTCCTCTGCAATTTTTGCCACCTTGCTTTCTGGCCAGTTATCTTTTACCATATTATAATAAAGATTAGCGGCCTGTCTGTTAGCGGTTCTTTGGTAATACTGGCTGATAGCAAATTGCTTGTTAGCTAATTGTTCGTCTATCTCTTTCAGTATCCGGTCAATACCTATTTCTTCGGCATCTTTGGGATATAGTAATTGGAATTTTTCGTAGTAGCTTCTTGCGGTGCTCAGACTTGAAGCGTCGTACCGCGACCTTTTGTGCTCAGGGTGCTTGTTATAAACAGCGTGTTTGCATCGAGCCATACCGAGCAGGGCATCTTTGCCGATTTGGCCCGTATCCCATCGCGATGATATTTCCCACCATTTAAGGAATTCTTCGTTGAATTTTCCTCTTTTTTCATAATTTTCAGCCACCGCTATAGCAGCTTTTAATCCCATTGGCGTATCAATGCCGACCCGGTCTGTAATCCGCTCCATAATTCTGATGCCTTCAGCGTATCCTTTGATTTTAAATATGCCAAGCACCCGTCTTTTCCTGCCAGCTAAATATTCCTTCGCTATAGCGAGCTGTCTCTCTAAAGCAGCTGCTCGAAGCTCGCTCTGCGGATATTCGGTTAGCAGCCTATCGTGGCTCCTGACCGCCTTGGTAAAGTTGCCTTCGCAGAAGGCCAGCTCGGCCTGGATAAAGAGGTCCAAATCAGGGCCCGTAATTTCCGGGAAGTCTTTTTTAAGTTTATCGAATGCCTTGCGGGCAGCCCTCGTTTGGCCTGTGTTGACCAATTTTTTTGTTTCAGCCACCGCCAACAGGAATTTGCCGTTACCCTCAGCTGATACCGACTTCCAATCCTGGTCTTTTCCCAGATGCCAGGTGTCTGCCGAGACCGCGTATGGAAGATTAGAACTAAAAACTAAAAGCGCAAAAGTAAGGAATTCCAAAGGTTTTCGTTTTGAATTTTCAATTCTTAGTTTTTGCTGCTGTATCCTGAATTCCAGCATAATTCAGCCTTCAGATGTCAGAAGTCAGAGGTCAGATGTCAGAGGTCTGAAGTCTGTCTTCTGTCTTCTGTCTTCTGTTTTCTGTTTTCTGTCTTCTGTTTTCTGTCTTCTGTATTCTGTCTTCTGTATTCTGTCTTCTGTCTTCTGTTTTCTGTCTTCTGTATTCTGTCTTCTGTATTCTGTCTTCTGTCTTCTGTTTTCTGTCTTTTGGCATTCCGCCACAACTACTTGATATTATACCTGCTTTTGAAATCATTGCAAATTAACACTTTAAAATATAATATGTTCCAAGTTTGGCCGGTACTATTCGAAAAAACTTGTTTTTTGCATCTTTAGGAATTATAAAGCTATGGACTGCTCAGCCGTTTTTCTGGATGCTAATGGAGGTATAAAATGGCTAAAGTTTTGCTGATGGTTCTTATGGCAAGTGCAATGGGCTTGAGCTTGCTCTTTTTGGTCGGCTGTCAGTACGACCCACTGACGAATCTGGGTGTTGCGACCCGGACCGTTCGCTGCATAACGGTCGAGGATTATGTGGACAAGATGAATGCCGGCTGGGTCGGCCAAATGGCCGGCGTGGGCTGGGGCGGGCCCACCGAGTTTAAGTTTAAAGGCCAAATCATACCTGAAGAAAAGATGCCGCAGTGGCAGCCGAGCATGATAAACCAGTTTGAGCAGGACGATATCTATGTTGAGATGACTTTCCTGCAGACACTCGAGCTGTACGGCTTGGACTGTTCAATTCGGCAGGCGGGTATTGATTTTGCCAACAGCGGTTACAAGCTCTGGCACGCCAACAAAAATGGCCGAGATAATTTGCGAGAAGGGATTGCTCCGCCGGACTCAGGGCATCCGCAGTTCAATAAGCACGCTGACGACATCGATTACCAGATCGAGGCAGACTACTCAGGTCTGATCGCCCCCGGTATGCCCAACATGGCTATCGAGCTGGGCGAGAAGTTCGGTCGGCTGATGAACTACGGCGACGGCCTCTACGGCGGGCAGTTCGTAGGCGGAATGTATGCCGAGGCCTTCTTTGAAAATGATATGGAAAAGGTCGTCCGGGCGGGCCTAAAATGTATCCACAAGAAGAGCCAATATGCCCAGTGCATTCGCGATGTCCTCCGCTGGTACAAACAGAACCCCAGCGACTGGGAAAAAACCTGGCGGCTCATCAACGAAAAGTACCATCTTAACCCTGCATATAGACGTTTTTCTTGTAGCGGGCCGAAAAGCGAATTTAATATCGACGCGAAAATCAATGGCGCATACATTGTGATGGGCCTGTTGTACGGTAGAGGCGACCCGGAGGAGACGATTATCATCTCGACCCGTTGCGGCCAGGATTCCGACTGCAACCCATCGAGTGCCGGCGGGATACTGTTTACGACTATCGGTTTTGAGGGGCTGCCGGACAAATTCAAATCGGATTTGAATCCGGAAGGTAAGTTTAGCCACACGCCGTACAATTTTCCGACACTGGTTAACGTATGCGAAGAACTTGCTCGCCAGGCGGTCAATCGTGCAGGCGGGCGGTTGGCGAAGAACCGCGGCGGACAGGATGTCTTGGTCATTCCATTCCGAAAGCCCAGGCCCACAAAGCTCGAACAGTGCTGGCAACCCGGCCCTATCGCAAACAGTAAATTCACTGAAGAAGAGATGGCACAAATAAAAGTCCCAACGGAGTAAATCAACTTAAACTATGACTGATGCTTGGCGGTCAGCCTGCGGCGCCCAGCCGAGGTCTCATTCCCGCGAAGGCGGGAATCCAGGTTATTATCAAGGTTTTGGCAACTAAAAATGAAAGTAGATAAAGTTTTCTGTTTGATTTTGATGTTAATGTTTGTTGCCATCGCGTGTGAGAAGAAGCCCGCTACAGCCACAACCCGGGAGATGCGAACGGAAACCACAACACAATTGCACGAGGCTGCCGGCGCAGGTGACATCGAGCGGGTCCGATTGCTAATATCGAATGGTCTTGACGTCAACGCTAAGGACAAAGACGGCAAGACCGCTTTGCACCAGGCGGCTCTTGGGGGTCACAGGGGGGCCGCTGAGCTGCTCGTTGCCTATGGGGCCGATGTCGGTGCAAAGGTACGGTCAGGCTGGACGCCGTTACACTTCGCAGCGCATCGCGGACACACCGATATTATTGAACTACTTCTGGAAAAAGGCGCGGATGTCAATGAAAAGAACGCTTGCGGCTTGACGGCCTTGCACTACGCAGCCCGGGAGGGCTATGCGAATGTAGCGGAGCTGCTGATTGCCGAAGGCGCCGATATCAACTCGAAGGACGATTTTGGCGAGACGCCGCTGGCCGAGGCGGCTGGAGGCGGACACAAAGGTCTTGTCGAACTGCTGATTACTAAAGGCGCCGATGTCAATGCAAAAGACCGTGTTGGAGATACACCGTTGCACGAGGCGGTTAGATATGGACACAAGGAAGTAGTGGAGCTGCTTATCGACAATAGTGCCGACGTCAATGCCGGCCTGCCGAACAGTGGAACACCGCTGCATGAAGCGCTCTGGCGGGGACAGCCTGATGTGGCCAATGTGCTTTTGGCCAACGGGGCCGATGTCAGCGCAAAAGATGAGCTTGGCTGGACACCACTGCACTTAGCGGCCCAGCAGGGCTGTGTGAATGTGGCCGAGCTGCTGATTGCCAATGGTGCAGACGTCAATGCAAAGGACAAAAATGGCGACACGCCGCTGCACATCGCAGTCAATAGCGGCACTATGAATGTGGTCGAACTGCTTGTAGCCAAAGGCGCTGAAGTCGATGCGCGGAACGCCGAGAACTGGACTGCTCTGCATTTTGCGGTTACCTCGGGTAATAGACCTGTGACGGAGGTGCTTATTTCCAAAGGTGCCGATCTTAATGCAAAGGACGCGCGCGGCAAAACGCCTCTTCACGAGGCAGTTTTGTCTTGGCCGATGTATGTCCGCAAGGAAGTGGTCGAGCTGCTTGTGGCCCACGGTGCCGATGTCAATGCAAAGACCACATCTGGCCGTACGGCGCTGCATTATGCGGCCAGTCAAAGCGATGTAGATGTGGCTGAGCTGCTTGTGGTCAGCGGCGCCGACGTCAATGCAAAGGATAAGAACAATAGTCAGCCACTGCACGAGGCTGCCCGCCGCGGACAATACAACATCGTCGAGCTGTTGGTGGCCAAAGGCGCCGATGTTAGCGCAAAGACCAAAGACGGCCGGACGCCCTTGCAGTTGGCACAAAAAAGGAGAAACAAAGAAATTATTGAGCTTCTACGCAAGCACGTGCGTACCGATTGATTATTGACTATTGGGATACTCGATACTCGATTCTGGATGCTTCCGCCTTTGCTGATGCTGCGGCGGTCAAGCGTGCTGGCGGCCGGGTAACAAAGGATGCTGACGGCCAAGATTTCTTCGCCATTGCTGTCCGAAAGCCCAGGCCCACAAAACTCGAACAGTGCTGGCAGGCCGGCCCTGTCGTAAACAGTAAATTCACACAAGAAGAGATAGCGCAGATAAAAGTCCCATAAAATAAAGTTAATCTGGATCTGGCATCTCAGGGGTGGCGGTTAGCCCTCAGGCTTAAAATACTTCGGATTATATCCATGTTTCTCAGAGACAAAAGCGATAAAACGTGACCCGACTTCAATTACTAGATCTGCAAATCCGATTAATGGGGCAATATGACCTTCATCACGACCAATCACAAACTGCCCAAGCTGTACTATCGTTTCATCTATGGCAGTATCTTCATGACTGCTTCCGACTTGTTGCGCAACGGCTTTCACTAAATCACGATAGCTATAATCGTGAGGCGCAATGTAAACTGCTAGGGCCCTGTCAACATATTCGGGAAAGGGGACAGGTCGTCGCATAGCGGCTTGTTTTTTTAATAGCTCGTCTAACTTTTCCTTATCCCCCTTGGCTTGTTCGATTTCTTTCGTTAAGGCTTGATGATGAGGATCGTCACGCCAACCAACCATCGATATGGGTTGCTTATCAAACGGAGGACCTGGCGGCTGAACGTCATACGAGAACTCATAATCCTCCATTAGAGCTAGCAACAGTCTCCGCCTTGGTTGGCGTTCTCCTATCAAAACACGAAGTTCTGATGCAATTTGCTTGTAGCGGTCTTTCTGCTGGGGATACAACCTACGCGCATCCCAAAGGAAATAAAGATGAGTTTCACACTCGTCCAATCTTTGTTCTGATGTCTTTGGTATGCGCCTCTTTTTCATAATCATTTTCAACGCTGGCTAATAATGTATATGTGGTTTCTGCATAATATCTCGAACCTTTCGTCATTCAGAGGAATCCCATCCGTTGTCCTCTATCAAAACCTGTCATTATCAAGCCCCGCACCGCAATGGTGCAGGGCAAGCACTACTCATCGAAAAATGTACCCCCTATGGGACACGCGTACCTCTTAAATTCTCCTGTCTCTGGGTTCCTCCCCTTGTCGAAGTCTGTTCTTGTGATTTTTCTTGCGATGGAACCTCTTCTAGCAGATTTATTCCCCATTGTTTTTCAATAAATGGCTTATACTTTGTTTTCAGCAATCTACCGATTTCTTCGTGTTGCTTGAATAGGTCTTGACCACACGGTGAGTTGCAAAACATTTGTTGGTAATCTTGGGTTTTGGCTATTCTCTTTTCGATCATATCCTCTCCCACCGTTTTAAACACATTTTCATTGAACAACTCGAATATCTGATTGGAAAGTTGGATAGATGTCTTATAGTTGAGGACCGCTAAAAAAAATTGCTCATCATTGCTGTCACTAATGTCCCAAAGTCCAGATTCCAAAACAGCATCAAGAGCACTCTTGCATAATATTTGAAAGGGATTTATGACATTCTTTTGTGCGCCGACGCAGTAATATACAGGGCCACGGATAGGAGATTGTGTCAGGAAATAATTGTTTACTCCCCATTCTTGAACAACCGCCCGGATGAGATTGTTTCTCTGTTCTCTGAGAGATATTAGATTCCACCCGTGTGTAGATAAGAGACCTCCCAATGCAACAACAATGCTTCCCCTTATGATACAATCTATACCTTTGCGAATAAATTTTCTCTTTTCAAGTTGAAGGGACCATATATTCCACCCATAGGTTGTTAGTAGTCCGCCTATTCCAACAGACACAATGCCTAGGATAACCCATAACCAACCATACCAATGAAAGTACATAACGAAATCTCTAATTTAAGGTATTCACTTTTTTACGCATTCTAATAGGGTAAAATATGGAAGTTTATCTATTTATATTACCTTTTTTTATATTACCTTTTTTACAGTTCTTTTACTTTTGTTTATTTACATCTTCAGTCTGCTTTTTCTTCTTTGCACCTTGGTCCTAATTTTGTTTTTCGGTCGACCTACTGCTAATTAACAAAGCCTAAAAATAGTAAACGTTCTAATTATTCCCTCGTTGACTTTTCTACCGCTGGGACTTTTATTGCCCAGATGTGGTTACAGTCAGTGCATTTAAGCTTATGTTTTTTTATAGATTTCTGTATATTTCCTACAGTAGCATCTTTTACACCGTCTAAAATCGCGCCAGCTAGCAAACCTGCTGGCCCGTACATCAGCGCGCCAGCCAGCTTACCTTTACTGTGACCCTTTACTTGTTCCTCTGGGGAAACTATTTTAGTAGAGTTACTGGCACACGAGGGACATGACACATACAATGGCATCTTAAGTTGCTTATCACATTTTTTGCATCTGAGACTTTGACCTAGCCTTTCAATATTTATGGATGCCCCGCATGCACTACACTTGAATGATGATGTTATCACAAAAGCTTTTCGTGCCTCTTCACGTCTCCATCGAGCTTCATTTTCTTCCTTCTCACGCTTTACCTCTGCTAATCTTTTAATTCCTAGTTTGTTACGCAAACTGTTAGCTGTACTCGGCTTTTCTGTAGCAGCGAGAATCCTATCTGCTTTTTCTCGCTCACTAGTATTGTCAGGAAATTTCTCCTTATATAATAAAGCAGAAGCTTCACTTTCAGGTTCTACGATAGAATTGAAAACTGTTGCACAAATAACAAATGAAATTAGAAGAATTCCTACAATAGTACCAATTTCCCAAGCTCCTTGGAAATTCAGATTTGTAAATTCAAATAAAAGAAATCCTATAAGTGTCAGTACTCCAGCCGTGATTAAGAATGCAAGTGCCCCTATGCCAAAAGCTTTTGATTCCTTTTTTTCTAAATTTCGTAGTATCTGGATTATCTCTTGTTTTATTTGCTCATCTTGTCTCATGACATAATCCTCTTTCTAACAATATTTATATTATTTCCGTATAACATCTCTAACTTCTCGTCATTCAGAGGAATCCCAGCCGCGGTTGTGCTCTCCTAAAATACAATCAAATTATTGCTCTTTCAAGTGATAAATTGCGAATAAATAAATGGTTTCTATCTGACTTAGGCAACGTTGCCCTGAACCGTTTTAATCCTCGGATTATCACTTGATTTTTGCATGAAATTTGGTATAATACCGACGAAATTGGGGGAGAGATTGCGGCGGGCCGCAAAGGAAGCCACAGCGTGGCACGGTCTTTTTTAAAACAGAAGTCAGAAAACAGAAGACAGAATACAGGAGAAAAAATGAACGGTGCCACACCGGCACAAAGTTTTTGAGATTCCCTCTATCACTCTGTTTCTTTGTGCCTTAGTGGCTTTGTGGCTATGAGTCAATTATGCAAAACAAAGCCAATTTCCAAGCACTTTCCAGGATGACCAAAATGAACGTAACATCAGCAGTGGCAGTGAATTATATCAATGAACTACGAACCACGAACTATGAACTAATTATGAAAAACAAACCCAAACAAACCCAATTTCAAAAACAGAGGTCAGAAGCTTGCCCGCCATCAGTGTGGCGGGACAGAGGTCAGGAGTCAGAGGTCAGATTTCTGTCTTCTGTATTCTGTCTTCTGTATTCTGTATTCTGTCTTTAGGAGTATAACGAGATGTCAAAATATCTGAATCGTCGAGAGTTTCTGAAGAAATCGGTTGTTAGCTCAGCCATGGTTACGTCGGCTTTGAGTCTTGAGGAAAAAGCTTTATTAGCAGCAATGAAGAAACCGGTTGAGCCGTCCGCTGAATCGTCCGCTGAATCGCTTAAGGCTCTGCCGGCAGGTAAGATTGGTAAGGTTAAGATTAGCAGGTTAATCTGCGGAGGCAATTTAATCAACGGCTATGCGCACAGCAGAGATTTAATCTATGTATCTGAGTTATTAAGGCACTATTTTACAGACGAAAAAATTATTGAAACCTGGCAGAAATGTGAGGAAAACGGAATAAATACCGCCATAGCCAATGTACGCGGCGGAAAGGGTGATAAGCACATTGAGAATACAACCGGTACTCTCAACAAATATTGGAACGACAGGGGCGGGCAAATTCAATGGATTGCCCAAACGAACCCGCAGGAAGATGACCTTACCGGCAGTATACAAAAGGCCATTGATAATGGGGCTGTCGGGGCGTTTGTGCAAGGCGGCATTGGAGACAAATTCGTCAGGAAGGGTCTCATTGGCCTGCTCGGAAAGGCTGTCGAGTTTATCAAGCAAAATGGATTGCTCGCGGGTGTCGGTGGCCATGACCTCCGAACGCCTATGGCCTGCGAAGAAGCTGGAATAGAACCAGATTTCTACATGAAGACCTTGCACAGTACGAATTATTGGTCGTCGCGACGGCCTGACCAGAATCTCGATGTTATCGACAACTCTAAGGCGGATAATTACTGGGACAGGGAGCCCGAAAAGACCATCGAGTTTATGAAGACTGTGAAAAGGCCCTGGATTGCTTACAAAGTTCTGGCGGCAGGGGCCATCGGTCCGAAAAAAGGCTTTAAATATGCCTTCGAAAATGGTGCCGATTTTATCTGCGTGGGGATGTTTGATTTTCAGATTATAGAGGATGTGATTATTGCCAAAAATATATTGTCAGAGAAAATGGATAGACAGCGACCCTGGATAGCATAGGAAATAAGTAGAACTTTCGTGCCTCCGCCCAGGGCCTAAAATAACTTGGTTCCATTGTCGCGCAATAATAGACTTTGTGTTTTTTACCTGCAGGTTTTGTTCAGGATGATTTAATAGAAAAAAACCTCGCCCGCCAAAAAAGGTGTATCGGCGAAGTGCCGATTTTCAGTAGTCTTTAAATTTTCTCATCCATTCAGGCCAGTCGCTGGGCTTGACGCCGCCGGCCATGGTCCACGCGCCGGCTGTGTTATATGCGCGATGCCACATAAAAGTCCATAACTCTTTAAGCCCAGCCTTTCTGACCGACCAATCCAGAAAAGCCATGTTTATGCAGCCGTCGTGCCGGTCGATGCAGATTCGTCTCATATGCTGCATGCTCTGCCAGGCCATATCCTGTATTTCCGGCGGGGCATCCGAATCTCTGGGGAAGACATTGAACCGCAGGGCATCCATAAATAGAGGCACATAGCCGGCACCGTTGACGTTGGGAGTTCTCCAGTTATTTACGGTCTCAAAATCTTCATACACGGTCTTGTAGCTTGGCGGCGGGTTTTCCACCCAGCCGTTTATCCCGTAGCTGCCCCAATCGCCTTCCGGCGCATAGCCCTGGCCTTTGAAGATACCCCAGGCCGAAAACACATTGAACTGGGGCGAACGCTGCCCATTCTCCTCTATCAGCGGCTTCATGGCCGTCGGGCAGCAGCGCATCTTGGCATCGTTTTTATAATACACTCTCAGGGCATTTGTCCAATGATGTGTATGCCCATCGCCGACGCCTTCCTGGAAAGAGCCATCGTGGTCTTCGGTATACATTGAAAAGTAAAGGGTCCACTGTTTGAGGTTCGCACGACAGCCAATTGTTTTTGCCTGCTGTTTTACTCGTTGTAGTGCCGGCATCAGTATCGCCATCAGTAATGCAATAATGGCGATTACAACCAAAAGTTCTATCAAGGTAAATCCGCCGCACCTCTGGCGGATAAACCCGCCGTTCTCCGCTTGGGGACGCCTTACGGCGGTCTGGCGGTAAACTTGTCCCCGCGAAAGCGGGGATGCTCTTTTTTTAGCCACAAAAATATCCTTTCTGTTTCTTCTGGCCGGCTCAATTTTGACAGTTGCGTCTAATGAGCTCTGCAAACTCGTGATTTTCATTTGTTTTGTGCAACGGCTATTCTTCTTAGAAGTCTTTGAACTTTCTCATCCACACCGGCCAGTTAGACGGCCTTACTAAGCCGGCCTGGGTCCAGGGGCCTGCTGTGTTGTACTGACGATGCCACTTCAAAATCCACAACTCCTTCAGTCCCACCTTTCTGGCAGACCAATCCATGAAAAGGCCATTTACATACCCATAGTGTCGGTCTAAACAGTAGCGTTTCATACGCCCCGCACTACTACCCTCATCCCACCCTTGCCCGTCATATTCTGGAGGGTCATCTGCAGGCTCGGGCAGACCGTTATAGCGGGTAGCGCCCAAAAGCAGCGGGATATGGTTTTGACCTTTCAGATTTATGGTCCTCCAGTACTTATCTTTGAGCGTAATATCGTCGCCACGGGGTGACCCCGGCTCTGGATTTGCTGCCCAGCCGTTTATACCATAGCTTCCATACAGACCTCCCTCCTGTCTTGTAGGCCACCCTGCATAGCTTGAACCTAAATCCGATGAGAAAATGCCCCACGCTGCATATTTGCCCGTATAGCCGGTCGGCTGGCCATTTATGTCTTGCAAAGGTTTTGTGGCCATAGGACAGCAGAGAAACTCACTGTTATCCTTGTGGTACGGCCGAAGCGCTTCTACCCACCGATTATTACCGCCGCCTCTTACTCCGTTAACACATTGAGGAAAGGAGCCGTTGTACTCTTCCGTATACATCGAGAAAAAAAGGCTCCATTGGCGCAGATTCGATTGACAAGTAACTACCTTGGCATGTCTTTTTACTCGTTGCAGTGTGGGCGTCAATATCGCCATCAATAACGCAATAATGGCAATTACCACCAAGAGTTCTATTAGTGTAAATCCTCTTGTAACTCTTATACTTGACCGATTAGATATATTCATTTCTAAAGGATTAACGGTCATTATTAGTAATCTTTAAGATTTATCATCCATTTCGGCCATACTGGCATTCCTGCAGTGTCTTTTTCTTGAATCCATTTTCGATGCCAGTTCAGCTGCCATAATTCTTTGAGTCCTACACGCCTAACGGAAGTATCCATGAAGACGACGTTCACAAAACCATTATGCCGATTGACACAGAAGCTCCGCATTGCGTTTCCGTGCCATTGTTGATGGTACTGACCATCAAATTCCGGCGGTTCATCATAAACCTCTGGCAAACCGGTTGGATGCTGGCAGTCAACGAATGCCGGTATTAGATTTGGGACCTTAACATGTATCGTCCTCCAATTCCTGTCTGTATGAAATCCACCCGTGTCATTGGCCGTCCAGGAATTCATTCCAAAGCTGCCATAGTCACCCCTTGTTGCATAACCTGGTACAACAGGGATAGCCCCTTCGCCGTAAACACCCCAGCCCACAAATGGACCAACTACGCCATCGCTATGGAACTTAATAGTAGTCGGGCAAACTCTTATAGCAGGCTGATGACTGTAGTACGGTCGCAGCGCAGGAACCCAGCAGTTGCAAGGGTCGGGCCCTTCCTCCTTGTGTAGATAGCCATTGTTGTCCTCTGCGTACATGTTAAATGCAAGGCCCATTTGTTTCAGGTTAGCCTGACAGGCTACAGTCTTGGTTTGTTTCTTGACCCGCTGCAAAGCTGGCATCAGTATCGCCATCAGTAATGCAATAATGGCGATTACCACCAAAAGCTCTATTAAAGTAAACCCCGTTAGAAAACCCACCCCGAGCTTTGGTACTTTCTGAATTAGATTTATCCGCCAGATGTGCGGCGTATTTACTTCTAACGGGATAAATCCTTTACGATATTTTTGGCCTTTAGAGCTTCGGCTGCTCATAAAAAAAATCCTAATCTTTGCTTTTGCTCATCTATGATTTTCTTAGTAGTCTTTAAACCTTCTCATCCATACCGGCCAGTCAGATGGCTTAACGAGGCCGGCCTGGGTCCACGGCCCTGCTGTGTCGTATTTACGATGCCACTTTAAAATCCACAACTCCTTCAGTCCCACCTTTCTGGCAGAGAAATCCACAAAAGCGCTGTTCACAAAGCCGCTGTGTCGGTTCATGCAGAACATTTTCATGGCGTTTGTAGTCCAGTCGTCTCTCTGGCCCTCAAATTGAGGAGGTTCATCAGTGTGGTGTGGTCGGGTATCCCAATGCAGGTCATCGGCGAACAGCGGTATTTTGGCTGCACCTCTGATGTCGCGGCTCCTCCAGTAAAACTCAGCCGGCTTGTTACCCTCTTTTCCTGGCGGCGGATTTGTAACCCATAAATTAATACCATAGCTGCCATACTCATTGAGGTCATTAGTCCAGGCTGCAAACGGGACCCGGTAGCCTTGAGCGAAAGGTTTGGTGGCCGACGGGCAGCAGCAGAGTATCTGGTTGTTAATGTAGTAAGGCCGCAGAACAGTCATCCAACTGGATGCACGCTCGCCGGGGGCATTCCAGCCTTTGTGAAAATAGCCGTTGTTCTCTTCCGTGTATAGCGAAAAATAAAGACCCCATTGGCGTAGGTTCGACAGACAGGCAACCGCGTTGGCCTGATGTTTTACCCGCTGCAGTGTCGGCACTAATATCGCCATCAATAATGCAATGATGGCAATCACTACCAATAGCTCTATTAACGTAAATCCCCTATCTATCTGGCGGCTAAAGGCCGTTAAGAAACACCGGTGTTTGTACATGACAGATTTTCTCCTTCTTTTCCAGGAAGGATTCTATACTGGCGTTTTATTTAAATCTCATTTGTTCCGCTGCTGTGTTTGTTAACGTTAATTATAACCTAATCTCCGGCGTAACGCAACTGCTTTGAGCAAATATATATTTTGTCAATAAAGAGCTGGCTTTTGGCCCGGCTTTTCTTGACGGAGGGTGAGCGATTGCTTATAGTGTGGCTTTTTAAGGCATAACTTATTTCGTTCGTTGTTTTCGGGATTCAGTTGTTATGGCAAAAAAAAGTCAGTGTGATAGTTGCACAGCCCTATGCTGCAGATATTTTGCCCTGCCGATTGATACGCCCGAAGATAAGGGGGACTACGAAGATTTAAGGTGGTTTTTGTGCCATAAAGGTATAACGGTATTCGTAGACGACGGCGACTGGTATATTAACATAGAGAACAAGTGCAGGCATCTGACACAAAATGACAATCGCTGCAGGATTTACAGTAAAAGGCCGACGATTTGCAGGGGATACCGCCACGCGGTTTGTGATTTCGTTGAGGGCGAATATGACTACGAGCTGCACTTTACCAGCGATAAGCAAATGGAAGAGTATATAAAGATAAAATTCGACAATAACATAGGCGAAAAGCAAAAGAGACAGAGCCCTAAGCGTAATGGCGTAAGCCATCCTGTGGAGCGCAGGGTAAGGGTAAGAAAGAAATGAAGATACCGCCGGTAAAAGGAACAAGGGATTTTTATCCGCCGGATATGGCAGTGCGGAACTGGATAATTGATGGCTGGAAGAGAGTATCGCTGCGCAATGGCTTCGAGGAATATGATGGGCCGATATTCGAGTATTTGAAAATGTTCCAGATAAAAAGCGGCGAGGAAATAGTCGAGCAGCTTTTCTCGCTGCAAGATAGAGGCGGCAGAGAGCTGGCTTTGCGGCCGGAGATTACACCAACTTTAGCGAGAATGGTTAACCAGCAGATTAGTTCGCTGCCGAGGCCAATAAAGTGGTTTTCGGTGCCGAGGCTATTCCGGGCCGAGCGCCCCCAGAAAGGCCGGCTTCGCGAATTCTTCCAGTGGAATATCGACATAATCGGTGTGGAGGATGTGCTTGCTGACGCCGAGGTTATATTCTGTGCTCTGGATTATCTGAAGGATGTAGGCCTAACGCCCAATGATATTGTAGTGAAAATATCCAGCAGAAAAATGCTTGCAGCCTTGTTGCAAACCATTGGCCTCGAAGAAAGCGAATTGGAAGGTTTATATGTGGTACTCGACAAACGCAGCAGGCTGCCTGCGGATGTATTTGAAGAGATGCTTGCAGAAAGGGTCCGCGATGAGGATAAACGCGAAAAAATAATCGAACTGATGAGCCTTGAATCTATCGAGCAGATTGGCGATTGTTTAGAGTTGACCGATGCAGCAAAAGAATCAGTAGACGAATTGAGGCGTTTGTTTAAGCTTCTTGGTGTTATGGGAGTTGCCGATTTTTGTGTTTTCGATATCGGGATAGTTCGGGGGCTGGCCTATTATACAGGTATCGTATATGAGATTTATGATAAAGCCTGTGCGCTTCGCGCTATTGGAGGGGGCGGCAGATATGATGATTTATTGAAGCAATTTGGTGGCCCAGCCATAGCAGCTACTGGCTTCGGTATAGGCGATTGTGTTTTGGGTATATTGCTTGAGGAAAAAGGGCTTTTGCAGAGACAATTGCCGGTGCGTAAAATGGACTATTTTGTTGCCTGGGTAGATGACGTCTATAGAGAAGGCGCTATCAAGCTGGCGATGAAGCTTCGCTCGGCAGGGATGACAGCCGGTTTTAGTTATAAAGCCGCCAAATTGAGTAAACAGCTTAAAGAGGCATCGGACCAAAATGCCCAAAAGTGCATAATCGTCGGCGAGGAATATAAGAATAATGAACTTGTCATCAAAGATATGGCGACCGGTGAGCAAGAACTGATTCAAGTCGACAAATTTTTGGCCCAGCTTAGGACTGAATCGAAGTGAAAAAAAAGGGTAGCTGAGAAAGGAGCACGAATACGATGGGTATTCGTTTTGACATGATTGGGATTTTTGTCAACGATCTTGAGAAGATGGTTGAGTTCTACCGGGACGTCCTCGGAGTCGAGGTCAGGACAATCGGCGACGGTTACGCAATATTCGAGCACGAGGGGATTGGCTTTGGAATGTTTGAGCGAGCGGTTCTGCCGGAGCTTCTGGATCAGGAGCCTACATTTCCTGACGGACTTAACGGCACATTTGAGCTCGCGATAGACTTGCCTCGTTTCGAGGATGTGGATTATGAGTTTGAGCGTATCGTCGAAGCAGGAGCAAAGCCGGTTATGGAGCCAAAGGATGTCCCCTGGGGACAGCGCGCCTCTGCGGTCGCCGACCCCGAGAATAACCTGATAGAAATAGCATCTTGGAACAAAGGAGCCGAGGACGACTTAATGTAACCTGCGTTTTTCGCACAGTGCCAAGCAGAAATCGAGATGAAGGAATTTGCCCGCAATCATTACGAGCAGGCCTTCGAAAATTGGCTGCTCGACAATAGAATTCGATACACTGCGGTAGACGAGCACAAAAGGTCGGCTTTTGCACGTTGTAAGATTAAAAGCTTCGATTTTTTATTATATCCACCCAATGGGCAAATAATAATCGCCGAGGTAAAGGGCAGAAAGTTCAAGGGCTCAGGCCTGGCTAAATTGGCCGGCTTTGAATGCTGGGTTACAGCCGATGACGTCGACGGCCTGATGAAGTGGCAGGAGGTTTTCGGTGCAGGACATAAAGCCGTCTTCGTTTTTGCCTTCGGGGCAGAAAAAATTGACGTCGATTTTGACGGCAGAGACGTTTTCGACTTTAACGAAAGAAGGTATATTTTTTTCACTGTGAAATTAGACGATTATCGTTTGTTTATGAAACCCCGCAGCCCCAAATGGCAGACCGTAACTTTGCCTGCCGAGAAGTTCCGAAAATGTGCCATCCAAATCAGTGAGCTTTTGCTTTGACGTTGCCCGGCCATTTTGTCATAGATTTTTTGATTCAGTCGGTGGTCGAATGTTCTCAAATTTGTCGGCTATTTTCTCAATCGCCCGCACAAACCGACCAGCCAATAATATAAAGTAAGTGAGTATAGCTATGTAGATGATCATGAAAAGTATCGGGGAAATTAGCTTAGATATTACTGCCATCATCGTAAGGCCCTTTCGTTAAAGTATACGGATTGTCGCCGGCAGAACTAACGAGCGCTGCCAGCTTTGTTTCTAAATTATAAGCTTTCCAGATTTGGGTACAAGGCCTTTTTGAATTCCCGCTCCTGCTTCCGCGGGGTTGGCAACCTTACACCGTAATGACACAAAGCAATAGCATAATATAGGTTATTATTGTAATATTGTATTAAAATGAGAATTATAGCAGGCACAAAACGAGGAATGAAATTGCTTGGCCCTAAGACAACGGCGTCCCGGCCGATTACCGATAGAGTCAAGGAATCGCTTTTTAACGTCCTTTACAAATATGACCTGCCGAGCGGTGCGGTGGTAGCAGATTTATTTTGCGGTGTCGGCTCTCTGGGACTTGAAGCGTTGAGCAGAGGGGCAGAGTTTGTTACCTTCGTTGAGCAAGACCGCAACGTTATCTCAACTCTGAATAGAAACATCGAAAAAGCCGGTTTTGCTGGCGAATCAAAAGTTATTCGTGCTAATGCCTTTAAGATTGGTGCTCCAGTTGAGGAAAAAATCGAAAATCTAAAATTGAAAATCGAAAATTTCAGGTATGACCTTGTTTTTGTTGACCCGCCCTATGCCGCTACAAAGAGTGTCGAAGCTGATACGGCTTTGGGTAGATTGCTGGATTTGTTGGGTCAGCAGGTCGCAGCCGGGGGGATTGTGATTGTCAGGACCGAACAGAAAACATTTTTGTTAGACCGATATGGAGAATTTCAAGTAATAGAGCGGCGCCGCTGGGGGACTATGATGGTGACAATACTGAGCAAAAACGGAATGGAAAAAGACAAGGAGAAATTCGAAATCTGAAGTACGAACCGCGACTGACGAAAATAAATGGCAAACAAACGAGCAGCTATAAATATAATTAAGCGATTACAGCGCAATAATTTTCAGGCGTTATTGGCCGGCGGCTGTGTACGCGATATGCTTTTGTGCCGCCGTGCCAGCGATTACGACGTAGCTACCGATGCGCAGCCTAAAGACGTAATAAAATTATTCAAGCGCACGTTGAAAGTCGGAGCAAAGTTCGGCGTGGTGATTGTTTTAATCGAAGGCCGACAGGTAGAGGTTGCCACGTTCAGAACCGAGGCGGGCTATGATGACGGCAGGCACCCCGCAGCCGTAAGGTTTGCCAACGCCGCTGAAGATGCCAGCCGAAGAGACTTTACCATCAATGGAATGTTTTACGACCCTTTAGAACATAAGGTAATCGATTATGTCAACGGCCAGGCTGACCTCAAAAGAAAAGTAGTGCGGACTATCGGCAAGCCCGATGAGCGATTTGCCGAGGATTATCTGCGAATGCTGCGGGCAGTGCGATTTTCCACTCAGCTTGGTTTTTCGATTGAGCCGCAGACTTTCTCTGCAATTTGCAGCAATGCAAAGAACATAACTAAAATAAGCGGTGAACGCATAGCGGTCGAGCTTGAAGGTATCTTGACTGATGCCAATCGTTCTGCAGGGGCGTCCATGCTGATTAAGAGCGGTTTGGCTGAAGCTATCTTTGAAGGTTTCGTGGGCGAGCAGGCAAAATTCGCAGTTAGCGTCCTAAGACAACTGCGGCGGAAAGTTAATTTTGCCTTGGCACTCGCCTGTCTTTTTGCCGCCTGCGAGACGGAATTTGCAATCGAGAAGTGCCGCGTCCTGAAGCTGAGCAGGAGTCAAAACAAACATGTAAAACTTCTGCTAAGTAACAGGAGCAAATTGCTCAACGAACGGATGTCTTTAGCTGAGTTGAAAAAGATTCTTGCCGAGCCTTATTTTCAGGATTTGTACGAGTTGCAAAGAGCTATTGAAAAGGCCAAACAGAGCCCCGACCGTGAGGGAGGGCTCGCCTTAATTAAGCTGCGCAAAAGAATAAAGGCGTTGGGTGATGTTGAGTTACGGCCAAAACCGTTGCTAAACGGCCACGACTTGATTCGCTTAGGTGCGGTCCCGGGTCCTGCCCTGGGTCAATTGGTACAAGAGATGTACATCGTCCAACTCGAAGGCAAGCTGCAAACGCAAGAGCAGGCCCAACAGTGGGTGCAAAAATGGCTACAAAAGCACAGAACGATTGAAAAATAATTGTCAAATTTGTTTAATTCGGCGACGGTAATGCAGCCATTCACTCTTTTAATCAAGCCATCAGGTTCGGATTGCAATATCGATTGCAGATATTGTTTTTACAAGGATAGGGCCCCAGAGTTTGGTCGGGGCAGACAGCGAATGAGCGAGGAAGTGCTTGAGAGACTTGTTAAAGATTATATGCGGTTGGGTTTTCCGGTTGCCGGCTTTGCCTGGCAGGGCGGTGAGCCTACGTTGATGGGCGTCGATTTCTTTCAAAGGGCAGTGGAATTACAGAAAAAATACGGCAGCAACGAGCAACAGATAAGTAATACCCTGCAAACCAACGGCGTTTTGCTCGACGATAAGTGGTGCCGGTTCTTCAGCGAAAACAAGTTTCTGCTCGGCGTAAGCATCGACGGCCCAAAAGAATTTCACGATTATTATCGCGTGGACCGCTGCGGCGCAGGTACCTTTGAGAAGGTGATGCGGGGCATCGAAAACTGCAAAAGATATAAGGTCGAGTTCAGTGCCCTTGTCCTGCTGAATAGCAAGAATGTCGAACAGCCGGACAGGCTGTTTGATTTCTTAGTTGAAAACGACCTGACTTTTATACAATTCATTCCCTGTTTTGAGATAGACCCTGCTACCGGCAGCATCGCGGATTTTTCAATCACGCCGAAGCAGTACGGCGATTTCTTATGCAGAATATTTGACCTCTGGTACGACTTCGGCCCGGAAAAGCTGAACATCCGTGAGTTTGACTCGCTGTTGACTTATTACGTTATGGGCAATCACACGATTTGCACATACAGCAAGCAATGCGTCGGTTTTATTGTTATCGAGCATACCGGCGATGCTTTTTGCTGTGAGTTTTTTGTCGAGCCGAAGTGGCGGTTGGGCAGCATTCTCGAAACGCCGCTCGTGAAACTCGCCTCCGGCAGCAAGAAGCGAACCTTTGCGCGGAGCAAGGAAAATCTTTCGAATAAATGTCTTGTTTGCAGATACCTCGATATTTGTCGCGGCGGCTGTATGAAAGATAGAACGATGTTCGATGCTGAATACTCGAAACTCGACGACAATCGAGTATCGAGTATCGAGAATCGAGAATCGAGTATCGAGAATCGAGAATCGAGTATCGAGAATCGAGAATCGAGTATCGAGAATCGAGAATCGAGTATCGAGAATCGAGAATCGAGTATCGAGAATCGAGAATCGAGAAAGTTATTTCTGCGAAAGCTACAAGCAGTTTTTCGATTACACGATTCCCAGATTTATGCAAATTGCCGCTGCCATAGAAGATGGTTCCGCTGTCAGACATACGCGCTGCGCTGATAAAGTCAGGCTGCAAATCGAGAAGTAACCGCAAAAGGCACCCCCAAGTAGGATGATTGAAAAATAGTGGTAACATAAACCGCTTTATGGTACATTTTTTTGTCGTGATGGAGAATGCGAATCAATACAAACTTGTTATCGTCCTTGTTTATTGCGTATGACTCTTTTCGTCAGAAAATCCTTATATCATTCAGAGATAAGCTTAACGCGTGGAGAGGCAGCAGGGCGAATTTGGGACGTAAGCTTAGATGTCTATGCTTCTGAATAAAAGCCGCTTGGTCACAAATCGCAAGAAAAAACCAGAAAGAAGTACGACCAGCTGCTATCAGTTACAATAGTTCCATAGATAATTCTTGACCAATTTCTGCTTTAAGTTATACTTGACTCTTACCGAGAATAATGTATAATGTAGAATGTTGTCGATGATGGAAGAACCCAAAAAATTACCGCCGCCCGTTTTATTATCGGTCATTATTTGCGATTTGGTTATTATTGACCGTATAAGTGAGAGACCGACCATCGTTGGTGCTTTCGAAGTAGTTAGCGCGCCTAAGTATCCAGCAAGGCATGCGCGACTTGCCCTATTTTGTCAGCTGACGAATGGCCATGGCAAGGAGAAGATAACTGTGAGGTTAGTGGATGTAGGAGAGGAAGATAAAACGCTCTTTGAGGAAGAAATTGAGCAAGAATTCAGGGATGTCAGACAGGTGGCGAATTTGACATTTGAGATCGGCGGGATTGTATTTCCGCATCCTGGCGAATATAGATTCCAAGTCTATGCGGGAACAGAATTTCTCGGAGAGCGAAGAATCATTTGCAGGGAGATAAAACTCCCTACAGGAGGCAAAACGGATGAGTAAAGAAATGGCTGAAGCAATTGGCCAAGGAATTGGAACCGAGCGTTGCGCGATTTTTCTCGGTTCGTCGTTTCTTATAAAACCAGCTTCCGAAACTGTGGTGACACCGGAACCGGAGTTTGAAGATATAAAACATCTTTTGAGCGATAAGCCTTTGAAGTCTTATCGCCGGTTGACCGTTGAGGAAGTTGAGGCACTCGAAGATGAAATTGATTTGAAAGATGCTTTGAAATCGCTCGAAGAACCGGGCAGTGTCAACATCAATGATTTCAAAAAGAAGCTTGAGTTGTAGATTTATACATGGATGTATTCTATAGAGTTAAAACCGCAGGCACAGAAGTTCATAGAGGCACAGTCCCGAAAAGTTCAAAAACAACTCATTAAGCACATAGAGATTTTAGCTACAAACCCACACACCCCTCAAAGTAAGCTACTTCACGAGGGTGAATCATTATATAGCTATCGTTCCGGAGTGTATCGGATTATTTATCAAATACAGCAGGACAAGCTCCTCATTGTCGTTGCTAAGATAGGCCATCGCAAGAATGTGTATAACCGGCTTTGTGAGTGAAATTAATTACACACGTCGTGACTTTCTAAAAGGAATGGGCCTGTCAGCAGCGGTCCTGGCGATGCCGGCGTCCGTTTTCGCCGCAAAGAAAAAAGTCGGCGGCGCAAAAAGACCCAACGTTCTTTTCATTGTCGTGGACGATTTGCGGCCACAGCTCGGCTGTTACGGCCACAAACAGATGAAATCTCCAAACATAGACCGCCTGGCTGCCGATGGTGTTGTTTTCCTGCGTTCTTATTGTCAGGTTCCCGTCTGTGGTGCCTCACGTGCCAGCCTTCTGACTGGCGTTCGGCCTACGCGAGATAGATTTATTGGTTTCAATGCGCGGGCGGACAAAGACCTGCCGGGCGTGCCGGTCCTTCCGAATCACTTCAAGAATAGCGGATACCACACTATATCAAACGGCAAAGTTTTTCACCATTTAAACGACTGCGTAGAAAGTTGGAGCGAAGAGCCGTGGCGTCCCGAAGGCCTCTGGAGGAATTATCTGCTGCAAGAGAATAAAAAGCTGGCTGAGAAAAACTCCCAGGGTGCCGGCCCCGCTTACGAGGCAGCCGACGTCGGCGACAACGCCTACTTTGATGGAATGATTGCGGACAAGGCGGTTTCGGACCTTCGGCGCCTTGCGGATATGGATAAGCCGTTTTTCCTTGCCCTGGGTTTTCTAAAACCGCACTTGCCTTTCAACGCCCCTAAGAAGTACTGGGACCTGTATAACAGAGAAGAAATCGACCTGGCGGACAATCCTTTCAGACCCAAAGGCGCTCCTGATGCCGCCCTGCACAACTGGGGCGAATTGCGGGCCTATGAAGGAATCCCCAAAGAAGGTCCTTTGCCTGAGAGCATCGCGCGGACGCTTGTCCACGGCTATTATGCGTGCGTCAGTTACACCGATGCTCAAATCGGCAGGGTATTAACTGAGCTTGACCGTCTGGGTCTGGGGGATAGTACTATCGTGTTGCTCTGGGGCGACCACGGCTGGAACTTGGGTGAGCATGGCTTGTGGTGCAAACATTGCAACTTTGAGACGTCTCTACACTCGCCGTTAATCGTATGCGGGCCGGCAATCAAGCCCGGCACTCGAACAAATGCCTTAACAGAGTATCTGGATATCTATCCGTCACTATGTGAATTGTGCGAGCTGCCGCTGCCGGGTCATCTTCAGGGCAAGAGTTTTGTGCCGCTTTTGAAAAATCCCGACTTGCCCTGGAAAAAGGCTGTGTTCAGTAGATACCATGATGGTGATTCGGTCAAGACGGACCGCTATCGCTACACCCAGTGGCAAGACAAGGACGGAAAGATGTATGCACGAATGCTGTACGACCATTCCGTTGACCCATTCGAGAATGTAAATATTTCCGAAGAGCCTCAGAATCGGCAACTGGTGCAAAATCTGAGCAAGATGCTTGAGGAAATTCGAGGGCAATAGAAACGAATCTTGTCCTGAGCTTGTCGAATGGATCACAGCGAACAGAAGACGTCGTTGAACGGTTGCGGTTGCGCGGCTCGTAATGGTTGCGATTAACGTAAAACGTCTGACGAAACGAGCAGCGCAACCGTTAAACGAAAGGCGAATTAAAAAATATGCAGCCATTTACTCTTTTAATAAAGCCGTCAGGCTCAGATTGCAACGTTGATTGCAAATATTGTTTTTACAAGCACCGGGCACCAGAGGTTGGCCAGGGCAGACAGCGGATGAGCGATGAAGTGCTCGAGAGGCTTGTTAAAGATTATATGCAGTTGCGTTTTCCATTAGCCGGCTTCGCCTGGCAGGGCGGTGAGCCGACACTCATGGGCCTGGACTTCTACAAAAAAGCGGTGGAGCTGCAAAAAAAATACGGCAGCACCGGCCAGGAGGTCGGTAACTCTATACAGACCAACGCGATTCTGCTCAATGACAAATGGTGCCGGTTCCTGCACGACAATAAGTTCCTTGTCGGCGTCAGTATCGACGGCCCCAAAGAATTTCACGACTATTACCGCCTTGACCATTCCGGTTCGGGGACATTCGATAAGGTGATGCGGGCCATCGAAAACTGCAGAGAATATAAGGTTGAATTTAATACTTTAACCTTGCTGAACGCCAAAAATGCCGAGCATCCGGACGAGGTCTTTGATTTTCTTGTCGGACTTGGGACAAAGTTTTTACAGTTTATTCCTTGTGTGGAGGTAGACGCTGCGACTGGCTCTGGTTTGGAGTTCTCGCTTACGCCGCAGCAGTATGGCAAATTTTTATGCAGGATATTTGACCGCTGGTACGAATATGGGCCGCAGAATTTGAGCATTCGCGATTTTGATTCGCTGCTGTCGTATTACGTTACAGGTATGCACACTATTTGCACGTTCGACAAACGATGCAGTCAATACATTGTAATCGAGCATAACGGCGATGCTTTCTGCTGTGATTTTTTTGTCGAGCCGCGGTGGCGGTTGGGTAACATTTTTGAGACTCCGATAGAAAAGCTGGCCGCCAGTAGTAAAAAGCGGGAGTTCGCACGGGCCAAGCAAAATCTCTGCGATAGATGTCTTGTATGTAGACACTTGGCTATTTGTCGTGGCGGCTGTATGAAGGACCGAGTGAAGCTCGATGCTGGATACTCGATACTCAACGAGCATCGAGAATCGAAAATCGAGAATCGAGTATCGAGTATCGAGAATCGAGTATCGAGTATCGAGAATCGAGTATCGAGTATCGAGTATCGAGAGAGCTATCTTTGTGAGGGCTACAAGCGTTTCTTCGATTACACGATACCGAGGTTTATGCAAATAGCTGCTGAGATTAACGCCTCGCCCTCATCTGATTTCCGCACGAAACTTTCAGGTCCTAAGTTGATAACGTGAGAGCTTGTAGTGTTCCGCAACACGTAATACCAATCACAAAAATTAAGTGCCCCCTTTTCTGCCTTCAGCAGAAGGCAAGGGGGACAGGTCTACTGTTAATCAATCGAGAGACGATTGAGTGATGCGTTGCGCACGAGTGAGGGAAGACGGAGGATGGTTTTCAATTGGGTCTGCCAGAGAGCAGAGATAGCATCGGGGATTTTGTTTTGGAAAATTTCGATGATTTTTCGTTTTCCGTTTGACAATTGGACCGATACTGTATAAGTATATGCGTATATACTTATAAACTATATCAGGAATCATGTTTTTAAGATTTTGGGTTCGTAGATGTATATAAGTATATGCGTATATACTTATGGAGAGCTTTAAGAACCATGGATTTGAGAAAGAGAGGAGGAGCAGTTGCTCGCTTGCTCACGGTCGCCGCTCTTTTTTATATCCAACCTGATATCCTGATATCCTACACCCTGATTCCCTGATAACCTGATAACCTTCACCCTGATTCCCTGATAACCTGATAACCTTCACCCTGATTCCCTGATATTCTGATGTCCCAATAACATTCTGCAAAGCGCATATGTTTTTCGGATCCGTATAACTTGCTGCGTTTATTGAGTGCTGCTGTCACCTGCACAATATGTTTTCAGTAGTCTTTAAAGCTTCTCATCCATTGGGGCCACTCACTCGCTAAGACGCCGCCGGCTTTTGTCCACAAGCCGATTGTATCGAAGTTACGATTCCATTTCAATGTCCACAGCTCTTTGAGTCCTATTCTCCGAACGGAGAAATCCAAAAAGGCGATGTTCGTTGCGGCGTTGTGCCGGTTGAGGCAGACGCGCCGCATGTTATCACCTCTCCAATCACCGGTCCCGCTCTGTGTATGACCTTCATATTCCGGCGGATTGTCATAGTGAAGGGGCCCGGCTCCATACCACGAGCAATCCATAAACAAAGGAATTTGCTCTGTGCCGCCAATATTACGGCCCTTGAAGTAACCCTCATCTGACTGTTTCTTTGTCCTGTTATAGACCCAGCGGTTTAGACCGTAGCTGCCGTAATCTTGTTGAGCTACGTAGTCGTTATCCAGAGAGCTTGCGCCCCAGATTCCATACGTACCTGTGAGTCTGTTGGGGTTCGAGGCCTCCGGACAGCATATTATTAGCTTGCCGTCTCTGTTGTGGGCTTGCAGGACCCATCTCCACTGTCCACTACTGTCGCCGTAAGCGAAGTAGCCGTCGTTCTCGTCCATATAAAACGAGAAGATAAGCGCCCATTGCCGCAGGCTTGTTTGACAGGCGACCGATTTTGCCTGTTTTTTTACCCGATTTAATGTCGGCATCAATATCGCCATTAATAACGCAAGAATGGCTATCACAACTAAAAGCTCTATTAACGTAAAGGCGGTTAGCAGTCCCGCCCGTGGCTCCAGGGCTTTGCGAATTCGGCTTACTTCCGACGGCGTAAAACCTTTTTGATATTGCATAAATGACACCGTTTTTTGACGACGTTTTTTATTCTTCCTCACCGTTGTTTGTCTCTGGATGAACCGAAGTATTATGTCCAATATTATATTACCAATCATATCATAATCCGAGCATAAAGTGCTTGACGTATCAGTTATTCCGGTTGGGGGCGGTTTTTTGTTGACAAAAGTGTTATTTGCTTATAATATATTACCTAAAGGGACAATTCCCGGCCTGCCGGGATGTCAACTTGTAGTTTTCGCATTCAGTTGAGGAGCAAAAATTACACCAATAGTGGTATTGGGAGGTTAGGGCCGTCGAGGGGGGTTGTGTTTTTGGGCGGCTGAATCTGGTTTTGTGATAAGACAAAAGGGGTTTTTTGGAGATATTTTCGATGTTTAACGGAAAAACTGCCGCGGCAATTTTAATAATAACACTGTTTGTAGTTTCCGCCGGCTTTGCTCAGAGTCTGGCCGAAAACTGGAATGACTTCCTGCATTATACAAAAATTGGCCGATTCGATCTGGCCAAGGGTTATGCACAAGCGGTTCTGCAAAGCAATCCCGACCCTGTAGAATTGCTCAAGCTAAGTAAAGAAAATCCACAGGGTTACGAGATTTTATTAAAAGTCAACGAACTGGCTCCTGACGTCGAGTTAGCCCAGCTCAGCGGCAATATCATCGCTATTATCGAGCAGGGCGGATTTATCCAGCGGGCCGACCCCAAGATTATCGTAGAGGAAATAAAAAGACTAAGCGGTACCGAGCGTGGCTGGTTTGCGGCTGTTAAACGGCTCCATAACGCCGGCGAATACGCAATTCCGTTTATGCTCGATGCAATGGCCGACACTTCCCGCCAGGGAGAATTGCCGTTTATTGCGAGGGCTCTTCCAGAAATCGGCAGAGGTGCGATAAGACCGCTTGTGGCCGCTTTACAGACAAAGGATGCAGCGCTCAAGGCACACATAATAACGGCCTTGGGCGGCATTGGCTATCCACAATCGCAGGCGTATCTTAAATATGTTGTCGAAAAGGAGAATTCACCCGAGCTTCGCGCATTAGCCGAGCGCAGCCTCAGGCAAATCGACCCGGCAGCTATAAGCCTTAGCGCCGCGCAGTTGTTCTATCAGCTTGCCGAAGACTATTATTACCATACCCAGTCGTTGGAACCTATAGAGGATGTTAATTTTGCCAATATTTGGTTCTGGGATTCTGACCGCCAGCGGCCGGTTCGTGAGGAAGTTGACAGACGTTATTTTCACGAGCTTATGGCGATGCGGGAGTGCGAGTGGGCTTTGCGGGCCGACCCAGCTTTCGGCCAGGCCATCGGCCTTTGGATGGCGGCGTTTTTCAAAGCCGAGTCCACAGGTGTTAGGATGCCAGCTTATTTCGGCCAGCGACACGCCGATGCCCTTGTCTATGCAACCACAGCAGGAGTTGAATATCTCCATCAGGCTCTTGCACGAGCCGTGAAAGACAAGAATGCTTATGTCGCGCTTGGCGCTATTGAGGCCTTGGGTACGACCGCAGGTGCGAAATCATTGCTTTATCGAATTGGCTCGGCTCAGCCCCTGATTCAGGCCCTGATATTCAATGACAGAATGGTGCGATATAGTGCGGCGATAGCAATAGCGTCGGCAGGGCCCAAGGAGAATTTTCCTGAGAGCAGGCTTGTCGTTGAGAATTTAGCTGAAGCACTCGGCCAAAAGAATGAAGAACGAGCGACGAGCGACGAGCGACGAGCGACGATGGATGCCGACAGTTATGCCTTGCGTGCGGTGACGGTTATGCTCAAGTTGGCTCAGAGCCGAAATCCCGTCATTGACTTATCTGGTGCGCAGGATGCTCTTGTAAGTGCAATAAATGACAAACGCCCCCAGATTCAGATTTTGGCCGGCCAGATTTTAGCTTATCTCGATAGTCCCGGCGCCCAGCGGGCGATAGCCGTTATGGCTCTTGATGGCAACAACAGTCTCGATGTGCGAATACCGGCCTTTGAGTCGCTTGCCAATTCAGCCAAGTTAAACGCCAACATGCTGGTTGACTCGATGATTGACGACATTTACGCGCTTACCAGCTCGGACGAGACCGACCCTGCTCTTCGTAGTGCCGCCGCCGCCGCTTACGGCGCCCTTAATCTGCCCAGCCAGAAAGTAAAGGACCTCATCCTCGACCAGGCAAAGAGCTGATTCTGTCATTCCCGCGAAAGCGGGAATCCATTTTCCGTGTCATTGCGAGGAGCGACCTGTCCGGCGTAGCTTTAGCGAAGACGGAAGCGACGAAGCAATCTCATGTTTAGCAACAGACCCAAAAGCGGGAATCCATCTTTATCATTGTGACGCCTGTAAAAGCAGGCTTTGGTAATCTCCTTATCATTCCCACAGTGGAACCCCAAATAAATAATTGCCTCTGGATAAAATTCTCCTATAATTGTGTGTAAACATTGTATTTCGGTTATTTTAAGTTATCTGAAATATGCCTCATCACAAAAGGGTAAGTATTCATGGCAAATAAGGAGTTTAAAAGATTAATAGAAAAGCGAAAAGACTGGGTAAGGTCTTCAAAGGAAAATAAATTTAATTTTGATAGCATTTTAGCAGGCTTATACAATGACCCGTCTCATTTCATCTACGAAATATTACAAAATGCTGAGGATGAAGGTGCAAAGGAAGTCAGATTTGAGCTTTTAGAGGACAGATTGGATGTTTATCATAATGGAAAAGATTTTGATCTGGAAGATATAGATGGTGTTACAGGAATTGGAATTTCTAAAAAGAAAGATGATTTAAATTTAATTGGGAAATTTGGTGTAGGATTTAAATCTGTTTTTGCTGTTACTGAAACTCCTTATATTTTTTCCGGTGAATATAAGATAAAAATTGAAGATTTTGTAACCCCGTCTGTAGTTAGCAACAGTGATAAAATAAATGCAACTTTGGTCAGGTTACCTTTCAACCATAAGTTTCGCTCCTCAGAAGAAGTTTTCATGCTCATCGCCAAAAAAATTGAAAATATAGGATTAAGGACATTATTATTTTTAAAAAACATTGAGGAAATTAAGTGGCAAACACCTTCTTCAAGCGGACACTACTTAAAATCATCTGAGAGTCTTCAAAAAATACCAAACACAAGGAGGGTGACAATAATATCATCAAGCGTTACTGAAGAATATATAGTCATTGGAAAGCCGATTAGTATAGAAGGCATAAAATTAAAAGAAGGTATAGAACTGAGAGTTGAGGTAGCATATAAACTTGGAAAAGATCAAAATGGTAAAGAGATAATCGTTCAAGAGCCTGACTCAAAATTGATTGTATTTTTCCCAACAGAGAAAGTTACTTATTTGAATTTTGTTATTCAAGGTCCATATAAAACTACTCCTAATCGTGAGAATATTCCTTTAGAGGATAAACAAAACAAAGCAATTCTTGAAGAAAATGCCAATCTTGTCGCTGAAAGTTTATCGGTTATTAAAGATCTAGCCTTTCTTGATACAAATTTCTTGAACCTTTTACCTATTAATCCAGAGCATATAGAAAAGGAACTGATTTACGAAGTTATATATAACAAAGTTAAAGAAAAATTTTTTACTGAGGAATTGTTGCCCACATTGGATAGTAAATATACAAAAGCAAGCTATGCTTTATTAACACGGGGAAGGGAATTAACCGAATTTTTAGACAATAATGACATTCAAAAACTGTTTTCTAAACAATATTGGCTGGATACAAACATAACTTACGATAAAACTCGAGAGCTAAGAGATTACCTGATAAATGAACTTGAAGTTGTAGAAGTTGATTTTGAGGCTTTTGCAAGAAAAATAACCGTTGAATTTTTACAGACAAAGTCCGACGAATGGATGATTAAGTTTTATAGTAAGTTATTAGTCCAACGTTCTTTGTGGAGTGACGGAGGATATGATAAAGGTATTTTGAGGACTAAACCTATAATTAGATTGGAAAATGATGAAAATATAGCTCCCTTTGATGATAATGGAAAAGTTCAGGTTTATTTACCAACAGAAACAAAGTCTAAATATAAAACCGTTAAGCGTATTCTTACCAAAGACGAAAATGCCTTAAAGTTTTTAAAGGAACTTGGTTTAACAGAACCAGACCTCTTTGCTGAAATCAGAGAATTTATCCTACCCAAATATCAAGCTGACAATCCTGTTAAAGATGAGGGGTATTTTGAGGACTTTAAGAAATTATTGACTGCTTATGAAAATATTACCTCAGGCAAGAAAAGCGAATTTATCCAACAGCTATCAAATACCTCTTTTATAGATTCAGTTAATAATACTACCGGAGCACATATCTTACTAGAACCATCAAAAATATATCTAGGAGACCTAGACCTCAAAGAATATTTTAATAGCATAGATTCTGTTTATTTTGTCTCGGGTGAACTTTATGAAGAATTTGACAAAGATAAACTGAAGGTTTTCCTCAAAGAGTTGGGAGTAGAAGATAAACCAAGACGAATTGAAATAGAAGCAAATCTATCATGGGAAGAAAAAAGTAGACTGCGAAATAATAGTGGATGTAGTTACGAGATCGGTCTAATAGACTACGAATACGAAGGATTAGATAATTTCTTAAATCACATAACAAACGAAAAATCATACTTGCTTCTTAAGTTGTTGTTAAAAAATATTGAAGGTTTAAGTAGTTGGGAGGCAAAAGAATTCTTTGAAGGTGAATATAGCTGGTTTTATTATTCACAGCACTCTAAGAATTTTGAATCAAAGTTCTTAAAATTGCTAAAACAGCAGGCATGGCTGGTTGATAAAAATAATAATTTAAGGAAACCTTCTGAAATTACTTTTTCGGATTTGTCAGACAATTATAACAGGGAAAGTCCAAATATAGATGTTCTAATAAAAGTCCTCAAATTTAAGCCTGAAATTATCGACCAGCTTCCAGAAGATTATCGAAAAAAATTAGAGATTGTAAAAGACCTTACTCCTGAGGAACTACAAGAAATTATTTCTGAATCTGAGAGAAAAAAGAAACCACCAGAGAAGGAAAAAGATATATGGATTCCCGAGTATAAACCAGAGGCGGTTAGTGTAAATATTAATGAAGCAGAGCTTGAAAAAATAATTACTCCTGACTTAACAAGGCAATCTGAAAAAGAATACGCAGAGAAAGAGGCAACAACACCAAAACAGGATGGAAAAACTGAAGAAAAAGGTGAGCAACGAACCTCTATCGACAAAAAAGCAATAGGAAGATGGGGTGAAGAGTATGTTTATCTTTCGTTGAAGTCTGAATATACAAAACATGGTTCTATTGCTGAAATAGAAGATGGATTTAAGATAGTAAAAGACTCTGCTGAAGAATATGAAATTGTATGGCTCAACAAACGTAATGATAGAGGAATAGGTTATGATCTTGTTATTAAGAAATATGGAAGCGAAGTTGAATATATTGAGGTAAAAACCAAAACACAGGAAGGTAAGGAACTAATAGAGGTTACAGGAACTCAATGGGAATTTGCCAGAAAACTTTTTGAACAAAATGAAGGAGAAAAATATTCTTTTTATGTGGTCTTAAATGCTGGGAAAGAAAATGCGGAAATTCATATATTGAGAAATCCAATTAAGCTTTGGAAAGAAGGGAAACTTTATGCACATCCTGTTAATTTTAAATTATGAATTAAAAATGTCTCATACATCAGCTAACCCAGCATATATGATATAGGTTACTCCTCTTATCCTCTGGGACATTGCTATCTTCGGTCGCAAACCACATATGCCAAAAACCTTATACAAAATTTAATGATTTCTTCAACGAGGTTAATGAATAATGAAAAAGGAAACTCTTGAAAGAGCAATAAAGAAAATTGCCAGAATTAGCAAGGAGTTTGGGGCGAAAAAGGTGCTATTATTTGGTTCATGTCTTGAAGATATTGAATTGGCACGGGATATCGATATTGCAGTTAGTGGAATCGAACCCAGAGAGTTTTTTAAATATTATGGTAAAGTGTCGATGGCGGTCGAGGATGAAGTGGACATAGTCGATTTGGATGACATACGGGAACATCTTTATAAAAGAGTTTTATCAAAGGGACAAGTAATATATGAAGAAGGAGTATAAGGAACTATATGAAGATGTGCAGGAGTAGGATATATGAAACAAAGAATTTATATTGACACATCTGTTATTGGTGGATGTGAAGACGAAGAGTTTTCCCAATGGTCTGTTGAATTATTCAAGGAATTTCAACAAGGTTTACGAATCGCTGTTGTGTCTGATTTAACTCGTAAAGAGATTGAGAAAGCACCGGAAAGAGTTAAGAAAATATTATTGTCTCTTACAGATGTAAATGTAGAGAATGTTTCCCTTACAGAAGAAGCTGAAACCTTAGCCCAAAATTATATTGATGAGGCAGTAGTAAGTGCAAAGCATATAGTCGATGCTCAGCATATTGCAATAGCCTCAGTGGAAAGAGTGGATGTTTTAGTTAGTTGGAACTTCCAGCAAATTGTAAATCTCGATCGAATCCGTGCTTTTAATTCAGTCAATCTTAAATTGGGCTATCCTGTCTTGGAAATAAGAAGCCCAAGGGAGGTTATCCGTGAAAAAGAAATTTGATGCTGTGCAATTTCAGAGGAGGATCCGGGAGGAATTAAGCAAAAAATATTCCTCTAATCGTGGTGCATTTCTTCGCGAACTCAAAGAAAAATATGGTTCCCTGAAAAGACAGAAGCTCGGCACGCACATCAGGTAATAGAGCATATTTGGCTTCGTCTGCCGGAATTCATAATCAAATTTTACTTTTGGCGCCCGTTGCTACTGATGGGCTTTTTTGTTATCATACTCCAGTTGATAGAACGACCCGAAGCGTATAAATTCTGATTTGCAAGGAGGTTTTTACGATGGCTATTAACGCAAAACAAGTGTCCGCCTGTCTCGAAGAGTGTAAAAAGCACCTGACCACCGAACTACTGCCGTTCTGGCTGAACCGCTGCAAGGACGCTCAGAACGGCGGCTTCATAACGCACTTCGATAAGGACGGCAACGATACCGGCGAAAATGAAAAATCGCTAATTGCTCAGACTCGCACCGTCTACACGATGTCCTCCGCCCACCGCGCAGGTTACGGCGGCGGCAAATGCGCCGAATACGCCAAACACGGCGTCGATTTTCTAATCAATAAAATGTGGGACAAAGAAAACGGCGGATTTTTCTGGACGGTCGACCGCAAAGGAAACATCGCCATCGACAAAAAGATTCTTTACGGCCTGAGCTTCGCAATCTATTCCCTCAGCGAATATACCTTAGCGACAGGCGACCCGCGCGGCCTTGAGTATGCCGAAAAAGTCTTCGACCTTGTCAAGAAGCATTGTGCCGACACGATGTACGGCGGATATTTTGAGATGTTCGAGCGGAACTGGGACCTGTGCGGGCCGGGCAGCGGCGGCGGCGACAGAAAAACCCTCGATGTCCACATGCACCTGATGGAGGCCTTTACCACCTTGTACGAATGCAGCGGCCAGGCTATACACCGCCGAACGCTGCTGGAAGATATTGATATTCTGATAAAGAGAATCCTGCACCCGAAATATGCGACGGGTATTCCGCAGTTCACCGTCGATTGGAAAGTTGCGCCGCAGATAAAATTTGACATTGTTTGGGGCTGGGACCGCTTTGCCGAGGGTGGACAGAAACCTCATGCACAGGACAACACTTCTGCCGGCCACAACGTTGAGTTTGCCTGGCTGCTCGCCCACGCAACAGATATCCTGGGCGGAGGCTTCGACGATTACAAGGCCATTATTAAAAAGGCGATGGACCACGGTATGAACAACGGCGTCGATTTTGAATACGGCGGCGTCTACGTCGAGGGGCCGCACTCCGGCGGCGTTTACGATATGGAAAAGGAGTTCTGGCAGCAGGCCGAGGTTATGATTGGCATGTTGGAGGCATCCTTGCGTTTCGGGCCTAAGAAATACTGGCCGGCCTACGAAAAAGTGCACCGTTTCGTTTTCGACAAAATGATAAATCATCCCGTCGGCGAGTGGTGGCCATTGATGACAAGAGAAGGCAAACCCATCTGGACTCACATGAGCCATTCCTGGAAAGTCAACTATCACACCGTCCGTTGTATGGTACAATGTATAAATCGGCTTGAAAGGTTACTCGAAAATCTTTAACGCTAAACGCTCATATATGGACTACAACGGCAAGTACAACCTCTTTGACCCGGCTCGAATCAATACTTATCCATTAAGTACGCGCGTCAACAAGGTAACGCTCAAGGACATGCTTTGGCCAAAGGACGTTGACGGCCTTGCTTTCGAGCTGCCCGAGGGCACCTGCAGTGACATCGAGGCTATTGCCAAGGCCGTTGTTTCGGCCCAAAAGGCTGACAGGCCTGTTATCTTTTTTACCGGTGCCCATTTGATAAAAAATGGTCTCGGCCCTTTGCTTGCCGAACTTGTAAAACGTCGCCTTGTCAGCCTCGTTGCGGGCAACTCTGCCACAGCCATCCACGATTTTGAGCTGGCGCTGATAGGCCAAACCAGCGAAGATGTCCCGGACGCACTTGGGAAAGGCCGGTTTGGAATGGCCTACGAATTTGCGTACATCAATAGTGCCATATCGCTCGGCAATGAACGCAAGCTCGGCTTTGGTGAGACGCTCGGCAGAATGCTCTGCGATGAAGATTTCCGCAGCGAGATTCTCTCATCGGTGGCAGGAGACGACCGGCCTTGTAATTTTCTTTATCCCCAGGTCAGCGTCCTCGCGGCCTGTTACGAAAATGATGTCCCATTTACCGTTCATGCTGCGATAGGTACAGATGTAACCGACCAGCACGTCTCTTTTGACGGCCAGGCCAAGGGCGGCTGCTCAGGTAGAGATTTCCTTATCTATGCCAACGAAGTAACCAAACTTACGGATGGTGGCGTGTTATTGAACATCGGTAGTGCCGTGGTCGGCCCGGAGGTTCTGCTCAAAGCCGTCTCAATGGCTGCCAACATCGGCAAAGTTCCGAATAACATCATTACCGCTGACTTCGACCTGCGCGACTACGACGCCAGCGCAGTGGGTGATGAGTCTTCTCAGGGTTATTATTTTCGCGACCAAAAGAGCATCGTAACACGAATCCCGCAGGCCTTTGCCGGCAGAGGCTTTTACATACACGGCAACCAAAAACAAACATTTCCTCTGCTTTACAAAAAGATTATGGAAAAGTTGCAGCGCACGGAATGGTAAATGTTAACCCGCTTATTTCATGAGTTTTGTGAAAATGCGAAATAATTTTTATTACTTAGAAATTATCTCAAAACTTTCACCCTGAGCGAAGCGAAGGGTCTTATTGGCTAAAATAAGAGATTCCTCGCGGAGTTTACCCACCAGACGTGTGGCGGGTTTACCCGTCAGACGTTCGGCGGATTTATCCTTGAGCGCAGCGAAGGGCTCGGAATGACATTTTTGCTTTTGAGATAGTTTCTTAATAGGTTACGTATATAGCCAAAAATTATACACTGTTGTTTTTGGAAAAACGGCTAAAATTATGTCAAATGTTGTAAGTTCTTTAATAAAAATCACTTAATTCTCTGTGTTCTCTGTGCCCTCTGTTGCTAATAAAAATTGATTCTCTGTGCCCTCTGTGGCTAATAAAAATTGATTCTCTGTGCCCTCTGTGGCTAATAAAAATTGATTCTCTGTGCCCTCTGTGGCTAATAAAAATTGATTCTCTGTGCCCTCTGTGGCTTTGAAAAATTCGGGTTAATTACCAATAACCAATAACCAATTACCAATTACCAAATACAAATGAAGGAAGAACGCATCAAGGAAATCTTGGCTCGGATTGAAGATGTAAAAGTAGCGGTCTACGGCGATTTTTGTCTTGACGCCTACTGGCTGCTCGACCCTCGCGGCTCGGAAGTCTCTGTTGAAACGGGCCTCCAGGCCAAGGCAATCGGAAAACATTACTATTCGCTCGGCGGCGCATCAAACATTGTAGCTAATCTTGCCGCCCTCAGCCCCGCTGCCATACAGGTCATAGGCGTTATTGGAGATGACATCTTCGGCAGAGAGCTTACACGACAGCTTCACGAGCTGGGCGTCGATACAACCTATCTTATCGTTCAAAAGGAAAATTTCGATACCGTAACCTTCGGCAAGCCGTACCTTGAGGGCAACGAACAGCCGCGAATTGACTTCGGCTTTTTCAACAAACGAACCGAGGCGACCGACCGGACCCTTCTAAACGGCATCCGCAACGCTTTGGAAACCGCAGATGCCCTCATTATTAACCAGCAGGTCCCAGGCAGCATAACAAACGAATCTTTTATTGACCGGGCCAACGCTCTCTTCGGAGAGTTTAACGACAAGATAGTCCTGCTCGATTCGAGGCATTACGGCCGCAGATTCAAAAACATCTACCGCAAGACAAATGAGCTTGAGGCCGCTCGTTTAAACAACATTGATGTCAAATTAGATGATATTCTTACCTCTGCCGATGTGAAAAAATACGCCCAGAGCCTTTACCAGCAATTCAGCAAACCCGTTTTTCTAACCCGCGGCCCACGAGGGATTATAACCGTTGATTCAGACGGCGTGCACGAGGTTCCAGGCATTCAGTTGCTCAAAAAGCTCGATCCGGTCGGAGCGGGCGACACAGTAACAAGCGCGCTGGCTTTATGCCTGGGTGCGGGTGTGCGGCCTGCCGAGGCAGCCCAGTTTGCCAACTTCGCTGCCGCTGTTACCGTTCAAAAATTATTCCAGACCGGCACCGCCTCAGGCCCGGAAATCCTTCAAGTCGGTAAGGATGCCGATTATATCTACAATCCGGAGCTTGCCAGCGACCGGCGCAAAGCACATTACTTGGATGACAGTGAAATAGAGTTTTGCTGCGAATCAATACCCCTTGGCCGAATAAAACACGCCGTTTTTGACAACGACGGGACGATAAGCACCTTAAGACAGGGCTGGGAGCAAATTATGGCCCCTGTAATGATAAAAGCGATTCTCGGCGACAAATACCAGACTGCCGGTGAGACCCTTTACCATAAGGTTCGAAACCGCGTCCTGGATTACATCGACAAATCAACCGGCATTCAGACAATTGTGCAGATGGAAGCCCTTGTCGAAATGGTCACCGAGTTCGGCGTCGTCAGCGCCGATAAAATCCTCGACAAATTCGGCTACAAAGAAATTTACAACGACGCTCTAATGGAGCTTGTCAACAAGCGTATCGAAAAGTTAAAACGCGGCGAGCTTGACATAAGTGACTACACAATCAAAGGGGCGCTCGTTTTCTTAAAAGCGCTGCGTCAAAGAGGCATAAAACTCTATCTGGCAAGCGGCACGGACCACGCCGACGTTGTCACTGAGTCGCAAGCGCTGGGTTATGCTGACCTTTTTGATGGCGGCATTTACGGCGCTGTCGGTGACATCACGAAGTACTCGAAAAAGATGGTGATTGAAAGGATAATGACCGAAAACAATCTGCAGGGTCCGGAATTAGCTGTCTTCGGTGATGGCCCCGTTGAAATGCGGGAGTGCAGAAAACGCGACGGTATCGCTGTCGGCATCGCAAGCGATGAAATTCGAAGGCACGGCTTGAACATCGAAAAACGCACCCGCCTGGTCAAAGCCGGTACGCACATAGTCGTCCCAGACTTTTCTCAGCACGACAAACTCTTAAAATTATTGTTCGGTTCCCGCAAACTGGGTGCCCTGCAGGAATGATTTACCCGTGTATTTCATGAGTTTTATGAAAATGCGTTTTAATTTTTATTACTAAAGAGGTTATGTATATAGCCCAAAATTACACATTGTTGTTTTTAGAAAAACGGCTAAAATTATGTCGAATGTTTTAATTTCTTTAATAAAACCTTTTAATTCTCTGTGTTCTCTGTGGCTAATAAAAATTGATTCTCTGTGTTCTCTGTGCTCTCTGTGGCAAAAAATAATTCTCTGTTTCCTCTGTGGTTTTGAGAATTCGGGTTTATCGCATCTTTTCACACGAGATTGAGAAATGCCGATATTTGAGTACAAATGCAACAAATGTGGTCATACGATGGAGTTCTTGGAAAAAACCAGGACTCCTCGAAAACATAGGTGCGAAAAGTGCGGAAGCGGCGACTTACAGAAGCTATTGAGTGGTTTCGCCGTTGGCCAGAGCAGGTCAGCAAGTCAGGCCTGCGAATCCTGTCCGAGCGGCCCATGTCCGACAGATACTTGTTCGACAGAAACCTGTCCATATAGTTCATCATATTGACAAGAGCCTACTCATTGAATATTGGGGAGCAGCAATCCAGATTTTCGATGAGATTGGATCCCGCCTCAGAGCCTGCAAATCTTTATCGAATGTGCTCACAGGTCTTCAAGCTCAGCTAAGAAAGAGTCGGATTTGTCCGGTTCTATTTCAGGGAAGCTGCCGGAAGGCGCGCTTGCGGCCTTTGCTGTTGGTGGCGCTTTCTTGGCAGCCTTTCGTTTAGCTTGTTCCGGTGAGACAATCTCTTTAGGCTCGCCGTCAATCTGCAGTAAGAACGTAAGAGGGCCTATTGTGATGTAATCGCCTGCTTTAAGCGTTTCCTCATCTATACGTTTGCCGTTGAGGAAGGTGCCGTTACGTGATTCCAGGTCGCGAATTTTCAAAACCTCCTTGTTCTGGCTCAATTGGCAATGTCTTCTGGAGACCGGCATAAGCGGAATGCACAAATCGCAATCGTGGCGTCGGCCAATTACCGTAGTATTGCTCGGCAAAGAGAAAGCTTTTTGTGACCCGTCTTTTTTGAATAGAACCAGGTTTACGTCCATTTTACCTTCCTCTTTATCAATTTGAGCCTTGCAACGACCTCTTTATTATATGAATAAAAGAATTATATGACAAGAGATAAATCGAATAATAATTGCTATTGACACGAGCAGCTTCTCGGGTTAAAGTTGCGCAACTTTATGCTAAATAAGAAGTTATTAAAGTTACAAGCGATTTGGTATATGAGGGGCCCCCTTTGCATAACTCTTGGCTGTTTACTAATCGGCGTTTTGGGTTATTAGCCGACAGGGGGACTGACTTGACAATCTTAGCTGAATCGATATATTCGCTGGTAAATAGAAAAGGTTGGTAGTAGCGGACAAATTATGGCAAAAGTTACACTGCCCGATGGCAGCACATTAGAAGTTAGTGACGGTACGACAGCAAAGCAATTGGCTCAGCAGATTGGACCAGCACTTGCAAAAGCGGCTGTAGCAGCGAGCGCAAATGGCAAATTGGTAGATTTGTCCACGCCCATAAATGGCCGGACGGCCGTTAAAATCATCACCATCAAAGATGACCAAGGCCTTGAAATAATGCGGCATAGCTGCGCGCACATAATGGCCGAAGCTATATGCAGTATCTGGCCGGCTACAAAGCTCGTCTATGGCCCAACTGTTGAGGACGGATTTTACTATGATATTGACCTTGATGAGCCGATTCGACCGGCCGATTTCGAACGCATCGAAGAGAAGATGCGAGAAATCGTCAAAGCCGACAAACCCTTTGTTCGCAAAGAAATGAGCAAAGCTGAGGCCCTTGAAAAACTCGCGGGCGATAAATATAAGACCGATAATATAAGGCACGCTGATAGTGACATTATTAGTTTTTATTCGCACGCAGATGGTTTCGAGGATTTGTGCCGCGGGCCGCACGTGCCAAGCACCGGCAAAGTCGGAAGCTTTAAGATTATGTCTGTGGCTGGGGCTTATTGGCACGGCGACCCCACACAAAAAATGCTCCAGCGGGTCTATGGCACAGCCTGGCCAACCAAAAAAGAGCTTGACGAGCACCTGAGAATATTAGAGCAGGCAAAAAAACGGGACCACCGTGTATTGGGCAAACAATTAGATTTGTTCAGTTTCAACGAAGCCGGCCCGGGCTTTGCGTTTATTCACTCAAAAGGAATGATTATCTGGAACGCCATTGTGGACTTCTGGCGCGGTGTTCACGCCAGATATGGCTATGAGGAGATCCGCACCCCTATAATTCTTAACGAGCAGCTTTGGCACAAGAGCGGTCATTGGGACAACTACAAAGAGAATATGTACTTTACGAGTTTCGACGATGCAGGCTACGCGATAAAGCCGATGAATTGTCCCGGCGGATGTCTGGTTTACAATACCCGACAACATTCATATCGCGAATTTCCGCTGCGTGTTGCCGAGCTCGGCCTGGTGCATCGGCACGAGGCCAGCGGTGTTATGCACGGCCTTTTTAGGGTAAGGCAGTTTACCCAGGACGATGCCCATATCTTTTGTACTCCGCAGCAGATAGAGTCTGAAATAATAGGGGTCATTGAGCTTACCTTCGAGATATATAAGGCCTTCGGATTTGAGGATTTTCGTATTGAGCTGTCGACAAAACCCCTAAAGCACATAGGCTCGGACGAAATCTGGGAAACCGCTACCAATGCCCTGAAGGATGCAATGGCGCACAAAAAAATTGAATACAAAATCAACGAGGGCGACGGTGCATTTTATGGACCTAAGATAGATTTTCATATAAGAGATTGTCTGAAAAGGTCCTGGCAGCTCGGCACAATTCAACTGGATTTTTCGATGCCCCAGCGTTTCGGGCTGGTCTATACCGACAAAGATAATACCGAGAAGACCCCCGTTATGATTCACAGGGCGGTTTTGGGTTCTTTTGAACGCTTTATTGGTATTCTTATAGAACACTTTGGTGGTAATTTCCCTCTCTGGCTTTCCCCTGAACAGGTAAGGGTACTTCCGATAAGTGAAAAAAGCAATGATTATGCGAAAATCGTTGGTGATAGGTTGAAAGATGCGGCCATTCGCTATAGTTGCGATTTCTCGGACGAGAAAATAGGTGCTAAAATTGCCAAGGCACACAGCGAAAAGTTGCCCTATATGCTGGTAGTCGGCCCGAAAGAGGCCCAGTCCAACAGCATCAACGTAAGAATCCGGGGAGTCAAAGAGAATAAGACAATGGGGATTGATGAGTTTTTAACAATGGCAAAAAGCAAAATTGCCGATAAAAAAATAGATTTGGCATTTTAGATTTATAGTTTATAATTGGTGATTGTCAATGAAGTCGAGAATAACCAATTAGTGGTTTGTTCTTTTAAGAAAGGTAAGGTGGCGCACAATAAGTAAACGAGGTTTAAGGATTAACGGAGGGATAAGGGCCCCAATAATTCGGTTGATTGACGAGTCAAACCAGCAGGTGGGAATCGTGGATACACATGAGGCACTGGCCAGGGCCCGTGAGGTCGGGTTAGACCTTGTGGAGGTTGCCCCTACCAGTGACCCGCCCGTTTGCCGGATAATGGATTATGGCAAGTGGCTGTATGAGCAAAAGCGAAAGATTCGTGAGGCTCACAAAAAAGAACAACGTCACGCCGGCACGATGAAGGAAATCAGACTCAGACCCGAGACCGACAAACACGACCTCGATGTAAAGCTCAGACACGCCCACGAGTTTCTGGAGAAAGGGCACAAAGTACAATTCACTATGTTTTTCCGCGGACGTCAGTTGTTGCACCGCGACCACGGTTATGCGATGCTCGAGCATGTTACTCAATCGTTAGAAGATTTAGCAAGGATTGAACGACCAGCTATGATGGCTGGAAAACGTATGACCTTGCTTTTGGTACCAAAATAGTTTCTGTCCCCCGCTGGCAAGCGGACCTGTTGGTCTTGTCAATCGTATCGGGTAAGCGAAGTGCACCGAAATATATGTCGCTTATTCCTTGTCGCCTGAAGCTTATACTGCTAATAAAAGGATTGTCCCCCGAAAAAATCCACGGGCGAATTTCCAATTTTTTTAAGAATTTACACTTCTGTCATTGACTGATAGCGGAAAATACTATAAATTGCCCTCTTCGAGCGTTTTCTCCAGAAGAAAATGGAGCGCAGCTAAGAAATTATCATAAAACTGTCACCCTGAGCGAAAATAGCCTTTAGCCCTGAGCGAAGTCGAAGGGGAAGGGTCTCATTGGCTACAGTATGAGACTCCTCGCGGAGTTTACCCGCCAGACGTGCGGCGGGTTCACCCTTGGACGCAGCGAAGGGCTCGGAACGACATTTTTACTTTTGAGATAGTTTCTAAGTATTTTTTGTGTGAAATTTCAGATAGATTACTTTGAAGGAATTTTATATCTTTTTTATGAAGTTTTAAGAATGCCTAAACAGAAGACACATAAGGGCTTGAGCAAAAGAGTCAAGATTACAGCTTCAGGCAAGGTAAGGCATAGGCGGGCCGGTGGTGGTCATCTTATGAGCGGTAAAAACGCCAAGCGTCGCAGGCGGGTAACCAGTTCAGCTCTTATGACTACTGCTTCTGCGAGGAAGATTAAGTACGAGCTGCACAAATATTTACCTTGATAAAAAAATAATCGATAATAAATTAACTCTGCAGCGCAACTAACGTTCTACTGTGTTGGCTCTAAGCCATTTGTTTATGTGGAGTTAAATCCGAAATCCGAATATCCGCCGTAAGGCGTCCTTAGGACTGTGGAGAAATTCGAAACAAATTTACATAAGGCACAAAGGGGCAAAGAAACATGGGCACAAAGTGAATCCAAAATTCAAAATTACAATTACTCTGTGCCTTTGTGCCTCTGTTCCCATGTTCCTTTTCGGGAATTTTGTGCTTCGGATTTTTGCCATAGCATTGTTATAAAGATTATTTACGCTGTAGTATTAAATGGGCTTGCTTCTCGGCTTGGGTTCCTTTCAATCAGCTGCCGCCAGCAAGCTTAAAGAATCAAAAATTTTCAAAGGAAAGCTGGTTACTAAATATGCCAAGAGTTAGAAAAGGTGCCGCAAGACGCCAGGCAAGGAAACGAACCCTCAAAGCAGTGAAGGGACATCGCGGTGCCGCGGGCCATCTGTATCGCCTCGCTAAAGAAGCAGCCGTACACGCCGCCGTTGATGCTCGAATTGACCGAAAACGCCGAAAACGAGATTTCCGTGGTCTGTGGATTACACGCTTGAGCGCAGCGTGCCGGCAGCGAGGCATAAGATACAGCCAGTTCATAAACGGCTGCAAAAAAGCTAACATCGTGCTGAACCGCAAAATGCTCAGCGAAATTGCTATTGCCGACCCCAAAGGCTTCGATGCCGTCGTCGAGGCTGCCAAAGCTGTAATAACCGTGCCTGGTCAATCGTAACTCCTTACCCGAGCGACGAGCGACGAACCACGAACCACGAGCGACGAAAAATGCTTGAGCAATTTGAAAAAATCGGCGAACACGCCCTTGCTGACCTGAAAAAAGTCACCGACCTGAGTGCTCTCGAAGAGTTCCGCATAAAATACTTAGGTCGCAAAGGTCAGATTACCCAAATGCTTAGCCGGATAGGTAAGCTGCCCGGCGAACAAAAGCGCCAGGCAGGCCAGCTTGCAAACAAAATAAAAAAAGATGTTACAGACGCATTTCAGCAGCGAAAGACGACTCTATTGCAATCGCAGCAGCAAACAGGCGAGTTGATAGATGTTACTCTGCCGGGCATACGCGTTAACATCGGCAAACCACACGTTATTACCCAGACCTTAAATGAGCTGTTAGAGATATTTGGCCGAATGGGTTTCGCTGTGGCTTACGGCCCCGAGGTTGAAAGCGAGTGGCATAATTTCGGCGCGCTGAATATGGGGCCCGGACATCCGTCCAGAGACCCCTTTGATTGTTTTTACATCTGCGATAACGTCCTTTTGCGCAGCCATACATCACCGGTTCAGATTCGTGTTATGGAAAGCACCAAACCGCCGATTCGGATTGTTGCGCCGGGTAGGGTCTATCGCCCCGACACCGTCGATGCTACGCATATGTATATGTTTCATCAGCTCGAAGCGTTGGTCGTCGACGAAGGTGTTAGTATGGTGGACATGAAAACCACCATCGAGCAATTTATTCATACCTTTTTTGGCCCCGAGACGAAATGGCGGTTTCGGCCGAGCTTTTTCCCCTTCACCGAGCCGAGTGCCGAGGTTGATTTGCTCTTGGCCGATAAGAGCGGCAAAGAAAGCTGGGTGGAGATGGGCGGCTGTGGTATGGTCGACCCGAATGTTTTTGACGCTGTTGGGATAGACAGTGAAAAGTACACCGGCTGGGCCTTCGGCTTCGGAATAGAAAGGCTGGCCATGCGAAAGTACGGCATCACCGACATACGCCTGTTCTTCGAAAACGACCTGCGTTTCTTAGACCAATTCTGATTTTTCCGTATAAGTTTCATATCCGGTAGTATCAAACCATGTTATGGACGCCACCAAATTCGGGGGAAATTCAGGGATTTTCTGGGTTTTTTATTGAAAGCAATTTTTGAAAGGCTACAATTATTATAGGACGTTAGCTTCAAGCAGATTTTGGTATCAAGGAGACATATCTTACTAAAGCGATTCTTATAAATTTTGCAGGAAGGAATTAGTGCGTATTATTTATGCCGTGAAATATTAACAATTTTTTGAAAGGGTATGAAAATGAAAAGAATAACATTAATCTCAATATTGGTTTTCGGCCTAACCACAGCCGTAAGCCAAGCTTCTACGGACGTGTCGGTCCCGGTAGGGACGGCATTTACTTATCAAGGCCGGCTGCTCGAAGCTAATGGCCCCGCCGATGGCCTGTACGATTTTCAGTTTAAGCTCTTTGATGATCCTAACGTGGCCTTTGGTAATCAACTGGGAACCACCATTGAAGTCAATGAGCTGGACGTCAATGATGGCTATTTTACTGTTGAGCTTAACTTTGGCGATAACGTATTTAATAGTGGTGAGCTTTGGCTCGAAATTGGTGTTCGCCGGTCAATTACCGGCGGAAGTTTTACTGTTATTAGCCCCAGACAGCAAATCACACCACCGCCCTATGCTTTATATGCAGCGTCCCCATCCTCCAATGGTTTCAGCGATAATGACTGGCAGGTCGTTGGCAACGATATGTATGCAATCCCCTCCGGCAACGTTGGAATTGGGACAACAATGCCGCTCGTCACTCTGGACGTTCGACGTTCAAATCCGGGAAAAAATCAGATGGTTGCTGCTTTTGTAAATCCTGATAATAGTCCTGGAACGGCTGCCACCATCGCCCTAATGGTCGGTTCGGGTATGTGGCCGGGCGGTTGGACTTTGACTTCAAATTACGAATCTTTGGATATTGACCCAATCAGTGATATGGTTTTTCCATCGCCGGTAATGACCATAAAAAGTAACAGGAAAGTGGGAATCGGAATAAAAGAACCAATTACAACCCTTGATATAAATGGGACATTGCGGGTAGCCTCATCAAATCCCGGCAGCAACGCAGTCACTGCTTTCTTCACCAACCCCAGCGATGCAGCGGATTCAGCGGTCTCAATAGACCTGGGTATCGGAACCGCCGCTCCGTCAGAGTGGAGATTAAAGGCTTCGCACAACTCCTTAGATATTGGCAATGCCGTCGCCGTGCCGCCGGCAATCACCATAGACAGTTCCCACCATGTCGGCATCAGCAGGGGACTGAGCGTTAGCGGTGACCAGGATGTTGCCGTTTATGCTGCATCTGGAATGATTCCGATGATTTTAATCATGGGTAAGCATGGTGTGGTTACTTTTGGTCAAGACTATGGTATCTATGCATGGGGAGGTCAGAAAGCAGGCTACTTTAGTGGCGACGTCTCCATCAGCGGCAATGTCGGCATTGGGACGACAACGCCATGGGCAAAATTGCATGTAAAAGGTTCGGGATTCCCTAATTCGTTCCTATACCTTGACACCGATGCTGGTAATCAGGACTCTGGAATAAGATTCTATGAAAATGGTATCCTTAAAGGCCATCTATATCTTAAAGGCTCTGACGATACGATAAGGTTATTTGGAAGTGATTTTAGTGGGATAACAGTAACTTCCATCGGCAACGTCGGCATTGGAACGGAGGATCCTGGAAGGTATATGTTGGCAGTAAATGGTTCCGCAGCAAAGCCCGGTGGTGGTAGCTGGGCCGTCTTCTCAGACGTCCGGCTCAAGGATGTCCATGGGCAATTCGAGCGAGGCTTATCTGAGGTTGCCCAATTGAATCCGGTCAGGTATAGCTACAGACAGGATAACGAGATGGGGCTGCCGCAGGATAAGGAATATGTAGGCGTTACTGCTCAGTATATCGAACACGTTATTCCTGAAGCTGTATCGGAAAATGAAAAGGGGTACTTGATGGTGGACAACGACCCTATCATCTGGTCGATGGTCAACGCAATTAAGGAATTAAAAGGCGAGAACCAAGAGCTAAAAGCTCAGAACCAGGAAATGAAACAAAGGCTTGAGGCCTTAGAAAGAAAAGTGGGGCAAGATAAATTTGCTGTCGTGAAGGAGGTACAATAATTAAGTTTATTAGTATTGTTAACCATATAGAAAATGTAGAGACATAGCACGCCGGCTTTTCTGTTAGCTTATTTTCATAGGACTTGCTTTTGGCCCAGAGTTATAGCTCGTTTACGCAGTGAGAATAGACATCGAAAAATATACCGGCTGGGCCTTCGGTTTAGGCAGTAGAAGATTTGCTTTGCGCAAATATGGCATTATACCAATCGTAAAAATTAAGTGTCCCCTTTTCTGCCTTCGGCAGAAGGCAAGGGGGACAGTTCTACTGGTAATCAATCGAGAGATGAGTGTGTGATGCGTTGTGCACGAATGAGGAAAGACGGAGGACGGTTTTCGCTTGGGTCTGCCAGAGAGCGGAGATAGCATCGGAGATTTTGTTTTTGAAGATTTCGATGATTTTTCGTTTTCCGTTTGACAATTGGACCAGCACTGTATAAGTATATGCGTATATACTTATGGATTGTATCAGGAATCACTTTTTTGAGAATGGGTTTTTTAAAGCTGTATAAGTATATGCGTATATACTTATGGGCTTCTTTATGAATCAGGGTTTTAAAATTGGTAGTTCATAGATATATATAAGTATATGCGTATATACTTATGGAGAGCTTCAAGAACCATGGATTTGAGAAAGAGAGGAGCAGCAGTTGCTCGCTTGCTCACGGTCGCTGCTCTTCTGTATATCCAACCTTATAACCTGATAACCTACACCCTGAGTCACTGATAACCTGATTACCTATATCATGATTCCCTGATATTCTGATCTCCAGGTAGCGATCTGCAAAGCTCATATTTTTTTCGGCTCCGTATTAATCCCTTACTAACGTTCAGAGTTCTGTCTATCTTTCTTTTTTTCAAATTTTTTTTGAGTAGCCTGTTTTTTTAAGAACACCCCGTTTTTTAAGCTAAAAATGAGGGTGAAATTTTAAAAATAAGTAGTTTCCCCAACTATCAATGGTACGTTGATTTGTGCATAATATATAATTATACGCGCTTCAACTATTCGCATTTTTAAGAAAGCTTTTTGGAGGAGAAGTCCAAATAGCATTCGAGGTGTAGAATCTTGACTATAGTCAGACAGGTTTTCTAAAAACAGAACCAAAGGGTTAAAGCTGCGCACAGTGTGCGGTAGTAAATATCAAAAATTTTTTGAAAGGGTGAAAAAATGAAAACGAAAAAAATGTTAGCAATTTTGGCTTTGATGCTTGGCCTGGTTGGCAGCGCCTCAGCGGCTCTGGTGGCGCACTATCAGTTCGAAGGAAATGCCAACGACAGCTCCGGCAACGGCTTGAATGGCACCGTACATGGTAGTGCGGCCTTCATTGTTGACGCCGACAGAGGCAATGTCCTGAGCCTCGCCGGCGACGGTGACTATGTAGACTGCGGCAATGACCCGCGGTTCGACATCACCAACAGTATTACAGTCGCGGCCTGGATAAAGGTCGACGCCTTCAACAAAAGCTTCCAGGCTGTCATCACAAAGGGCGATGAGACCTGGAAGCTGACAAGGTCCGCTCAGACGAACAGCTTGGCGTTCTGCTGTAATCTCAGCGGAGTCGGCGCAATGTCCGCCAACGGGGCCGTGAACGTGAACGACGGCCATTGGCATCATGTTGCCGGAGTATACGACGGCAGCAAGGTTGAACTGTATGTGGACAGCGCACTGGACATATCCGTGTCTGCTTCGGGGTCCATCAATACCAACACGTCATCCGTTATGATTGGCCAGAACGCTGGATGGCCCGGACGCTGGTGGATCGGCTTGGTTGACGACGTCCGTGTCTACGACAACGCGCTAAAAGCCGCCGAAATAGCTGATGTGGCTCTGGGTGGAACGGGTGCAGGAACAGGCGGCGCGGCGGACAATGATTGGACTATCTCAGGGAACAATATGTATTCTGCTGTATCGGGCAACGTCGGTATCGGAACGACCGCTCCAGAGCATAAGCTGGAAGTTATAGGTAACACTATTGAAGATGATGTAGTCGTGTTAGTCAAGAATGAAGGGAAGGGTGATGGAATATATGGTGAAAGCCTTTCTGGAGGCGGAGTGGTTGGCATGAGTACTAATGACGTTGGTGTGGTTGGGTTGGGCGTCGTAGCCCCCGGCGTGCTCGGTATGAGCGGTTTAGGGCCCGGTGTGATGGGGGCAAATGCTATTACTGAAGCATTCGGTTACCTTGGCCACCTGGACGGCGTTTATGGCAAATACCCCGGCACTGGCGGCTTTGCAGGAAATTTTGAAGGCAACGTCAAAATCACGGGCAGACTCACCAAGGGCAGCGGCTCCTTCAAAATAGACCATCCTCTTGACCCGGAGAACAAATATCTGCAGCATTCCTTCGTTGAGTCGCCGGACATGATGAACATCTACAACGGCAGTGTTATCCTTAATCAAGACGGCCAGGCAACAGTTGAGCTTCCCTGCTGGTTTGAAGCCCTGAACAAGGATTTCCGCTATCAGCTTACATGCATTGGTGGTTTTACACCTGTTTACATTGCCCAGAAGATTTCTGACAACCGTTTCAAGATTTCCGGCGGAAAGGGCGGTATGGAGGTGTCCTGGCAGGTAACCGGCATCAGGAGAGACCCCTTCGCCAACAAGAATCGGATAGTCGTAGAAGAGGACAAATCTCTGGAGGAAAAGGGTTACTACTTGCATCCCGAGGCTTATGGTTTGCCGCGGGAAAAATCCATAGAATCTGTACGTAATCCGCAGCTCAACCAAATCTTGGAGCTGGCAAAAAAGCAGATGGACCGTAATTACGACTAATGCTCTTTCGCTCATGATTTGAGGGATTGTCATTCCGAGCAGAGCCTCCGGTCTTGCTTTCGCCTGCCCCCGCGGTTCCCCTGCATCTCCCCCCGTAGGGGAGCGGGGAGCGGCGGGCAAGAAAGCTCGGGGGCAGAGTCGAAGAATCTATTTTAATAGACCCCTCGACCCGCCTTCCGCCCTTAGTCCCTAAGGGAATGCGGAGGACGGGCTGGCGGGCTCGGCGTGACATCCGTGCATAAAATATGCAGTCCATCGATAGAGTTGTGAAATGGCTCTAAGACTTTTCATGAATATTCTTGACTGCAAGGTGCGCAAAATGTATAATTTTTTTTAGGTTCTTTTCTTTTGCGAGAAATAGGAGGCAGTGGAAAATGCGATTTTCTGAACCCCATTCTGTGAAATTTTATCAGAAGGTATAAGCGCAAAGTGTGCGCTATGAAGATAGAAATCTTTTTAAAGGGTAATAAAATGAAAACGACAAGTATATTGGCAATTTTGGTTTTAGCAATGGGCCCTGTGGTTTGGTCAGGCCAGGCCACATCTCCCGGCTCAATTGTTGCTTGGGGAGCCAACGATTTTGGTCAGGCCACTCCGCCTTCAAGTAATGACTTTGTGGCCATAGCCGCAGGGGGCCGGCATGGCCTCGCCCTGAAATCCGACGGCTCTATTGTGGGTTGGGGAAGCAACGGTAACGGTCAGTCCACTCCACCTGCAGGTAACGACTTTGTGGTTATAGCAGCCGGGGACTATCATAGCTTGGCCCTCAAGTCCGATGGAACAATTGTTGGCTGGGGCCTCAACAATTCTGGTCAGGCCAATCCACGTGCGGGTAATGACTTTGTAAATATAGCGGCGGGGTCTTTTCACAGCCTCGCCCTGAAATCCGACGGCTCAGTTGTTGGCTGGGGAAACGACAATTACGGTCAGGCCAGTCCACCGGCTGGTAATGACTTTGTGGCTATAGCTACAGGGAACATTCATAGCTTAGCCCTCAAGTCTGACGGATCAATTGTGGGTTGGGGATACAACGGCGACGGTCGAGCCACTCCACCTGCGGGCAACGACTTCGTGGCCATAGCTGCGGGTAGTGAACATAGCTTAGCTCTAAAATCTTACGGACGGATTGTCGGGTGGGGAGATAACCGTTACGGTCAGGCCAGTCCGCCTGCAGGTAATGACTTTGTGGCCATAGCTGCGGGGGCCTGGCACAGCCTCGCCCTGCGGGCCGATGGCTCAATTGTGGGTTGGGGACATGACCATGATGGTCAAGCCAGTCCGCCTGCAGGTAATGACTTTGTGGCCATAGCTGCAGGAGCGAGCCACTCTTTAGCTATCAAAGTGGCTGCATCGGGCGGACTTAACAATGACTGGTTTGTTTCCGGAGACAATATGTATTCAATACCAACCGGCAACGTCGGCATCGGGACGACAAACCCGAGCGAAAAGTTGGAGGTGGAGGGTTACAATCCTCGAATACTTATAGATGCTACATCAGGTAACCCAGAATTGAATCTGCGAGCACCCGGCAAAATAACATGGGCTATGTATCAGGATGCATCAACAGGAGACTTGAGATTATATCAAGAAGGAGACAAGATAACCTTTCAAAATAGCACCGGCAACCTCGGCATCGGAACAACAACTCCGAGCCAATTGTTGGAAGTGCAGGGTTCTAATCCTCGAATACTCATAAATGCTACGGCGAGTAATCCGGAAGTGAATCTGCGAGGACCAGGCAAGACCGAATGGGCAGTGTATCAGGATATATTCTCAGCGACAGGAGACTTGAGGTTCTACCAGGCAGGAGACAAGGTAACCTTTCAAAATGGCACCGGCAATGTTGGCATCGGGAAGATAAATCCTGGGAACAAATTGGAAGTCGATAGTTTAACTCCTGGTACGAGTGGGCTCAGGTTTACCCAGTTGACAAATGCTTCTACGCCGGGACCGGCTGGAGCCAAAGTTCTCTCTGTTAACCAGAGCGGCGATGTAATCCTGGTAGCAGACAACACCGGCGGCGGTGGCGCAGACGATGATTGGAGATGGTCAAGTGGTAGCGATGTAACGGGAGTTATTTATCACACCGGCAATGTCGGCATCGGGACGACAAGCCCGAGCGAAAAACTCGATGTTGCTGGTGCAGCAAACTTGAACAAAGGCATCTCTGCTGGAATAGCGTTGATGGTGAACGGGTCTGAGGCGTTATGGTACAACGGCACCTACTTTAGCTGGGGTTTTGGAGGAACAGCAAATTTTTTTGCAGACGGCATCGGCATTGGGACGGCAAGTCCTGGTGCAAGATTAGATGTAGTTTCTGCTACATCACCGGCTATCCTGCTCAGAGGTCCCAGTTTCGGTACAGGTACAATTGGCTTCTATAAAGGTAGCGACTGGATGGGTCAGATAGGTTATGGCGATGTTTGCGGTAGTGGACTTACAGGGCTTGATGAAGCTTTGGGAATCTGTTCATATACAGGAACAGCGACTATTGGTACTGTAGGCAAAACAACTTTGATCGTAAAAGGCACCGGCAATGTCGGGATTGGGACAAATAACCCGGCTTTTACGCTGCATGTAAATGGTTCTGCAGGCAAACCTGGTGGTGGTTCGTGGTCCAGCCCCTCGGATATAAGGCTCAAGGTAATTAAAGGCAATTACGGACGAGGATTATCGGAAATTGTCCAGCTTCAGCCGGTTCGGTATAGCTACAAACAGGATAACCAGATGGGGCTGCCGCTGGATAAAGAATATGTAGGTGTTACTGCTCAGGATGTCAAACACGTTATTCCTGAAGCTGTATCGGAAAATGAAAAAGGCTACTTGATGGTTGACAATGACCCCATTATTTGGGCGATGGTCAACGCAATTAAAGAATTAAAAGGCGAGAACCAAGAGTTAAAAGCACAGAACCAGGAAATGAAACAAAGGCTTGAGGCCTTAGAAAGAAAAATGGGGCAGGATAAATCTGCTATCGTGATGGAGGTACAATAATTAAGTTCATTAGCATTGTTAACCATATAAAAAATGTAGAGACATGGCACCCCTGCTCTCATATTAGCTCATTTTCGTAGGACTTGCTTGGGCACAGGGTGACATCTTATTTGCGCGGTGGGGATAGACAGCGAAAAATATGCCGGCTTTGCTTTCGGTTTTAGCATAGATAGATTTGCTATGCGAAAATATGGCATTATCGATATCCGCCTTTTCTTCGAGAATGACCTGCAGTTTTTAGAGCAATTCTAATTTTCCAGCATAGATTCACTTTCTACATATTTAGCCTGGATTTCTCATTAACCGCAGAGGCCGCAAAGGCCGCTGAGATGAAGAATTATAATAATTCTTTGGGAAATTAGTTACACCAAGGCACATTTTACTCGCTGGCACTATTTACAAAAGGTCACGCAAACACATTGTCATTGACAACAGGGAACAGAATCCTGCGTAAGTTTTATATAACAAGAAACTCTGCCCGCCGCCCCGACTCGCGTCGGGACACACGGAGGCTGGCGACCTCAGCGTTCTCGGCGGTGAGAAATAGGGGGGTAGCCCGCAAATTCACTCTCCTTTGCGTAGATGCTTCAGCGGAGCGTGGTCGGCGGTTTAACAAGTTAACAAGCTATCGGCCCTAATTTTGTTGACGTACGTCTTGTAAAAAAATATAATTATAGTATATTTGGTTAGTTTTTCAGGGAAAGGATAAGCAGCAGAGGAGAATCCAATTCTATGAATTTTTAAGAGCAAGTATCACTGCACATCGTGTGCGCTATGAAGATAATAAACTTTTTAAAGGGTAATAAAATGAAAACGACAAGTATATTGACAATTTTAGTTTTAGCAATGGCTCCTGTGGTTTGGTCGGGCCAGGCACCATCTCCCGGCTCAATTGTCGGCTGGGGACAGAATTCCGATGGTCAGGCTACTGCGCCTGAAGGTAATGATTTTGTGGCGATAGCCGCAGGGACCTGTCATAGCTTAGCTCTGAAGTCCGATGGCTCAATTGTGGGGTGGGGATATAACGGTTACGGTCAGGCCACTCCGCCTTCAGGCAATGACTTTGTGGCTTTAGCAGCGGGGTCGGGACATAGCTTAGCTCTGAAGTCGGACGGCTCAATTGTTGGCTGGGGCCTTAGCCTCAACTCTTATAATCAGGCCAGTCCACCGGCAGGTACAAACTTCGTGGCGATAGCCGCGGGGAACTATCATAGCTTAGCCCTGAAGTCCGATGGGTCCATTGTCGGCTGGGGATGCAACGATAGGGGGCAGGCGAATCCACCTACAGGTCGTAATTTCGTGGCCATAGCCGCGGGGTGGAGTCATGGCTTAGCCCTGAAGTCAGACCGCACAATTGTGGGTTGGGGATACAACAATCAGGGTCAGGCCACTGGGCCTGCAGGTAACGACTTTGTGGCCATAGCCGCTGGGCACTGGCACGGTGTTGCCTTAAAGTCCGACGGCTCGATCATCTGCTGGGGAAACAACTCTTACGGTCAGACTAATGGGCCTGTGGGTAATGACTTTGTGGCTATAGCTGCGGGTGACATTCATAGCGTTGCCCTGAAATCCGACGGGTCCATTGTGAGTTGGGGATACAACGATGATGGTCGGGCCACTCCGCCTGCAGGTAATGACTTTTTGGCTATAGCTGTGGGCAATAACCACTCTTTAGCTATCAAAGCGCCTCATTCGGCCGGGCCTGAGAATGATAATAACTGGCTTATTTCCGGCGACAATATGTATTCCGTACCAATCGGTAATATCGGCATTGGGACGACAAGTCCTGGTGAGAAGCTGGAAGTATTGGGAAATATCAAGGTCAGCGGCCTTGGTAACGGCCTTATCTTCTCCGATGGCACTAAGCAGATAACAGTAGGAGGAGGTAGTGGCGGGTCTGACAATGACTGGGTTGTCTCTGGGAGTAATATGTTTTCAATACCAACCGGCAATATCGGCATCGGGACGACAAGCCCGAGCGAAAAACTCGATGTTGCTGGTGCAGCAAACTTGAACAAAGGCATCTCTGCGGGAATAGCGTTGAAGGTGAACGGCTCTGAGGCATTGTGGTACAACGGCACCTACTTTAGCTGGGGTTTTGGAGGAACAGCAAATTTTTTTGCAGATGGCATCGGCATTGGAGTTGTGGATCCTGGAACTCATAAATTGTACGTTAATGGAACTGCATACGCAACACGTGGATTTTGGGCGTCTGATTTGCGGTTCAAAAAGAATATCAAGCCAATAGATTCTCCGATAGATAAGATAAGCAACATAAGAGGGGTTTCATTCGAATGGAAGAGGTCGCAGTATCAAGACAAAGGATTGTCGGATGGTGAACATTACGGAGTTATTGCTCAGGAGATTGAACAAGTACTGCCTGAAATAGTGGAAGAAGGCCCGAATGGCGATAAAGCTGTTTCATATATTGAGCTTATTCCTATATTGACAGAGGCAATTAAAGAGCAGCAAAAACAGCTTGAAGAACAGCATAGACAAATTGAATATCTTCTGCAGAGAGTTGAGTCGCTGGAAAGAATCGTACAGCAATAGCAGTTTGCTGTGGCAGTCACCATTATCATTTGACCGAATCGTCAGGCTTTAATCCGAGCTTCTCGTATAGTTTTCGTCGCCCGGCCTTGTCTTTGTCAAGCGTTGCTCTGGCGTATTCGGCCACCTGTTTTGCCTGTCCGCGCGGTACCACGATGACGCCGTCCCCATCGGCAACGATAACGTCACCCGGCTCGACTAAGACGCCGCCGCACACGATGGGGCGGTTGACGGACTCGACTTCGTTTCGGCCCGGCCGAATGCCCCTGCCGGGTTCCCTGAAGTAAAGCGGAATCTTTTCTGTAGCTATCTCGTCTGTATCGCGGGCGGTGGTGTTAGTAACCACGCCGGCGCATCCGCGCATCCGCCAGCCCATAATGTTGTTCGAGCCGATTGTGCCGACGTCCGAGTTCGGAGCGTCGTCGAAGACCAGCGCTGTCCCCTTGCGGATAAGCGGAACAAACGGCTCGCTCGAGAGCGCGCCATACCACTGGCCGACCCAGCTATTAAACGCCTCGGTTTCCATAGCCGGGGCCGGCGGCTTGTTCGTAGGAACATAGCGGACGGTTACTGCGATACCTGTAAAGCGGTGCGTGTAATGCCTGGTGTCCTTCCATGCGGCGTGGATTTCCGGCGACATCAGCCCGATATTGGTCAGCCCGGCCTTGTCCATCCCATCGGAAACGTCAGCGACTCGCAGGCCCTCGAAGAGCTTGAGGATTTGCTCGTCGGCTTCAGCGTTGTAAACGTTGGTTGGTATGAAATTTTTGCCTGCCCTTAATTCTTCGATGCTCGTCTCCACTGAGCTTGCCCGCCGTTCGTCTGGCGGGCTCGCCGGAGTCGTCTTGGTATCCTGCCTGGCTGTTGCCGGCTCAAAACAGACGGATATAACCAGCATCGAAACGCCCAAAACCGCGACTGAAATTAGTGATGTTACCGCTACGGTTGTTTTTGCATCTCTGGTTTGCATTTTTGTCTCCTTGTATTTTCGACACCCCTGAAATACGAACACATCAATACTATTACTCTATGACTTTTAATTTTATAACCTGTCATTCCCGCGCAAGCGGGAATCCAATTTGTTGATGGATTGAATGTTGTATTCTGCATCAAGCTTGAAAAACCATCTATCCAAAAATTAAAACATAATAATGTACTATAAGCTTTCTTTGCTCAGGTTCAATGTTAAAAAAGGAAGTTCTTGATTATTTTAGGGTATTTGGTTAGATTGCAATCGCAGAGAAACCTGGTCAGTTTTGAGTCAAATGCGATGATTGAAATTACAGGTGACATATTTATTCGTGAGGATGAGCTTATTTTCAAGGTGTCCCGAAGTGGCGGGCCGGGCGGACAGAATATCAACAAGGTCAGCACGCGGGTAACACTGTTTTTTGATGTGGCAAACTGTGAAAGTTTTTCCGATGTGCAGAAGCAGCGGATACTCGCTCATCTGGCAACACGAGCCGACAAAAACGGCGTGATGAGGGTTGTTTCGCAAAGGTTCCGAACACAGAAGGCAAATCGAGAGGCCGCCGTCGGTCGGCTGGGAGAGTTGTTGAGGCAGGCTTTGAAAACCCCGCCGGTTCGGAAAAAAACCCCGATTCCCTATGCAGTTAAACTGCAGCGATTAGAGGAAAAAAGGCAGAGAAGTCTATTAAAACAGCAAAGAGCGAAAAGGACTTGGGCTAAAGATTTATCCGATTAGGATATTATTGTAAGAAGGATTTTGCGCCGTGTCGTCATCGTGCTGGTATTTGGTGCCGGTGGTTGGACGGCCGAGAAATTTTATCCATGTATTGCGTAAGTAGTTGCCTCTCCGATGCAGATTGGGACCGACCGCCGCTCTGTTAACTATTGTCTACTTCCAGGTTCAAGCCCGGGGCTTTGTCGAGGTCGTAAACCTGCGGGCCTGTGCTAAGGCGGAATGACCGGATGGGCCTGCCTCTAATTGCACCAAGAATTGTATTTTGGCAACGTATAATTCTCTCTTCGGTGGAAAACCAGGCGCACCTGTAAGTACAATTTGCGTTCCGCAGCGGGCACGTGATGGGGTTGTCTCTTTCATCTGTCAGGTAACCCTGTTCTGATATTTTTACGGCTTTATATTTTACGGGCATTATCGGAATCCTTTCTTTGAAGAATAAGGTCTATATAAACAGCCACTATCATACTACTTATCGGAATAAATTAGGTATGAATTTATTGACTTGTTATGAAAAAGAATGATTAAGCGTCCTAAAATATAGTGAGTGAGAAAGAATTTAGCTTAAAATTTAGCGGTTTAGAGCGTTTCTGCAGGTGAGATTTTATCTTGAACCGTCAGGCCGGCGAATTTGCGGCAGGGCTTCTTGTATCTTGGAGGGCAGAGAAAATTTCAGGTATCAGCGTTTTCGGCGGACCGCCAAAAAGACCACTATTGCTGTAATAACAACGATTACCAGCACTTCCTTTGGGCCGACCAATATAGCCGCCATTACAATTTTATCTCCCTATTTATCCAGCCTGTATCCGGCAAATTTTTTCTCAAATTTTTCCTTTAGCTGAGATTTTTTACAGTTATTTTCGTCGAAAAGCAAGTAAATATTCGGGGCGCAAGCCTATGCTGGTACTGCTGGCCTTACAATCCTTATTTTCTCAGGTTGGCTGGATGAAATTTTTTGGGCTGTCCAGCGTCCACTTATTGTTTTCACGACCCCGAAAGAGGAAAACAATCTTCATCTTAACCTTAGTTAATTAGTTGTAGAGAATTAGTTAATTGGCTGCGGTGCGCAATCTCTAATTCACTAATTCGCTAATTCACTAATTAACTAATTCACTAATTCACTTTTCTTTTTTGCTTCGCTCAGTGCCATGGATGGGTGTTGAGAAAAAGAAGAAAATGTAAAGCTAATTGAAAATAATCGCCAATTGTGGTAAAAGGGCCAAAAGAATAATTCAAATCAAGGACGCTTTCGATGGCGGTTCAATTTATTCTTGGCAGAAGTGGTACGGGCAAGACCAGCTATTGCATAAAAGCAATCGTCAATGCCCTGCTGGAGCCGAGCGAACAGCAGTTGATTCTGCTGGTACCGGAGCAGGCCACATATCAGGCTGAGCGGGCGATTCTTAGCGACAAAAGAATAGCCGGTTACAGCAGATTGAACGTGCTTTCGTTCGACCGTCTGCAATTTTTACTGTTAGGTAAAAATACGGCCAGGCCCGCGCTTTCACGAATCGGCCAGCAAATGGTAATCCACAGGATTTTGCGTGACAATAAAAGCAAATTGCAAATCTTTGGCTCATCGGCGACGCGGCCCGGCTTGGCCCGCCAGATGGCTCAGACTATTGCAGAGCTCCACCAATTTGCAAAGACGCCGGACGATATTGAGCGATTGCTGAGCGAATTGCAGAAAGATGAACGCAGCAATTTAGCTGTCCTGAAATTCGCCGATATCAGCCTGATTCTTAAAGAATATTTGAAGCTCATCGAGGGCAGGTTTATTGACCCTGATGTTCAGTTGACGCATGCCTGTCGTGCAGTAGCAGAGGCAGGGTTTGTCAAAGGTGCAAAGTTGTGGGTCGACGGCTTTGCCGGCTTTACGACGGCCGAGCTTGCAATCCTCACTGAGCTGCTCAAGGCCGTTGCAGATGCTCAAATAGCTCTTTGTCTGGACCCGTCAAAGATTGATTTGGCAAATCCCCAGCTCGAAAGCATCGACCCGGTCAGCCTGTTTAATCCGACCCAGCGAACGTACGCCGAACTCATCGACAGAGTAAAAAAATGTAGACTTCAACTGGCCGAACCGAAAATTCTTGAGCGTGCCCTTAGATTCTCTCGTTGTCCGCAGCTCGCTCATATCGAGCGTAATATATTTAAACTTGAGCCTCGCAAATTTCAGTCGGCGGCTAATATCCGCATTGTATCTGCGCCGAACGAGCGGGCCGAAGTCCGGTTCGTCGCAACGCAGATACGCCGGCTGGTCGAGGAAAAAAACTATCGATATCGTGACATCGCAGTTATCGCTTCGGACATCGACCGTTATCAATACTACATAAGGGCGTATTTTGACGATTATGGCCTGCCGTTTTTTATTGATAAGCGAAAACCTTTGAACCAGCACCCCGCTGTTGAGTTTATTTGCTCGGCGCTGAAGGCGGTTATCAGCGGCTTTTCACACAGTGATATTTTCTCCTATCTTAAAACCGACCTCATCCCGATACGGCGTTACGACATCGACCTGCTGGAAAATTACTGTCTTGCTTTTGGCATAACCGGCAGCGATTGGCAGAGTGACAAAAAGTGGGATTTTGCAGGTAACGATAGCGAAGATTTTGACCAGGAGCGAATAAATCAAATCCGGTTGGAAGTTATCGGCCCTCTAATTGAGCTTCGAGACAGGCTTTGTCCGGTTGACAATCCGTCAAAGACGGTCGGCAGCGAGAAGTTCACAAGAGCGGTTTTCGATTTTCTCCGTCGCCTTAAGGTCACCGAAACAATCGGCAACTGGATTGAACGAGCCATTGAAAAACCCAATAACGCCGCTGTTGATGAGCATCAGCAATTTTATAATAAGCTTGTGGATATATTTGACGAGCTGGTCGAAGTTTTTACCCGCCAGACGTGCGGCGGGTTTACCAGCCAGACTATGACGGCTGAGGATTATCTTGCTATTGTCAATTCGGCTTTTTCGCAGTTGACTCTCGCTTTCATTCCGCCGACTTTGGACCAGGTTCTCGTCGGCTCTATCGAACGCAGCCGACATCCCGATTTGAAGGCGGTTTTTCTAATAGGTGCCACGCAAAAGCAATTTCCTGTGCCGATTAGTCCCAGCGGCATATTAACTGACGATGACCGCAGTGCTGCCGAGTCGGCGGATTTCCAGCTTGCACCGGCGACCAGGCAAAGGCTTGCCGAGCGCCAGTATCTGGCCTACATTGCATTTATGCGTCCCTCAGAATTCCTGTGCGTTACGTATCCGGCCGTTGACGAGAAAGGTAGTGCCGTCCCTCGCTCACAGTTTGTAGCCAATCTCGAATCGTTGTTTGAAGGTCTCAGTGAAGAATCAATCGCGGGCGAGCAGATAAACATTGAACATACTCATACTGAGACGCAGTTGTCTGAGCTGCTTTGCAGCCAGCTCGGTAAAGATGCACTCTCGTCAGCAAGAGATGATACCGACCGGCTTAGCGGATTATTAGATGAGATGTGCTACGACGAGCAGCTTGCCCAGTTAGGCTCAAATGTTCTTTATGCAATAAACTATGATAATCGCGCACGGCTGGATAGTGACATGGTCGGTAAGCTTTTCGGCCAGCAGATAAAAAGTTCTACAACTAAGCTCAGTACCTTCGCGGCCTGCCCGTATCAATATTTCGCTCGATATATATTAGATTTGAAGGAGCGAGAGGAATTTAAGCTTGAGCCGCTCGACCTGGGCGTCTTTTATCATCAGGTTTTAGATGCTTTGTTGAAGAGACTTAACGAAGAAAAGATGGATTTCGCAGCAATCGCGGATAGAGAGCTTTTAAAGATTCTCTCTGAGCAAATAGAAAAAGTTATTGCGACGTATTCCTTTATACAGAACTTTAAGCGTCGCTCGCCTCATAATGCCTATATCATTAGTTCTGCCGCTGAGGTTCTTGAGGATTGCGTTTTGGCAATCGCACAAATGGTCCGGGCCGGAGATTTTAGACCGGCATTATCGGAAATTGCATTCGGCCAGCCCGGTCATTCCGAGCGCAGCGAGGAATCTCGCGATACGCTCGGCAGCTTCGAGATTAGCATTCCTGGCAGCCGTGTGCTGTCATTGGACGGCAAAATTGACCGGCTTGATACTGCCCCCGTGTCTTCTGTCGAAGATAGAAACGGGGATAAAGAAGCCGCGATTATTTTTGATTATAAGCGCAGAGATACGTCCTTTAGCTGGTCAAAGTTTTACCACGGCCTGGATATGCAATTGCCAATTTATATGTTGGCCGTTCGCCATGCAACTGGCACAAGAGCACAAAACGTAGTAGGAGCATTCTATATGCCGGTCGAAGTGGCGCCGGCAAGAATAACACTCGATGAGCTAACAGACGCAGCGTCGGCTTTCAATTATAAAGCAAAAGGTATATTCAACGGCGAATTTGCCCGGCTGCTCGATGGTGAAGCTTCAAAGGACAGCGAATTTTATAATTTCTACGTTACCAAAAATGGTGAGCCGTACGGCAGTTATGCAAGTAGAGGGGTATTGAAACCTGCTGATTTTGAAAAGGTTCTCAAATTTACCCGGGAAAAAATAGTCCAATTGGCCGAGGAGATTGTCTCAGGTAAAATCGATATTTGGCCTTATAGAATTGGCACTGAGTCACCGTGTAGTTTCTGCAAATACAAGCCGCTCTGCCGATTTGATTGGCAGATAAATGATTACAACTTTTTGGAACCGCTAAATAAACATCAGGTCCTTGAAAAGATAGGGACGGTTAATGGCTGAAAAAAAGATTAAATGGACAGACCAGCAAAAGCGGGCGATTGAAGCTCGCGGCAGTGACGTTCTGGTAACCGCCTCTGCAGGCACCGGTAAAACTGCCGTCCTTTCGGGCCGATGTGTCAATATCGTATCCGACAAATCCGTGTGTCCCGATGTCTGGAGCATACTCGTATTGACTTTTACCGATATGGCTGCCGAGCAGATGCGGTCCCGAATCGCCCAGCGATTAAGAGACGAATTTATGGAAAACCGCGACAGCCATCTTCTTCAGCAGCTTATACTGCTCGGCGGTGCCGACATAAGTACCATACATTCGTTTTGCAAACGGCTTATCACTGAGTATTTTTACAAGCTTAGCCTTGACCCGACCTTCAGCGTAATTGATGCTGACGAGGCCAAACTGCTCAAAGCGGAGGTCCTCGAAAAAACAATCGACTGGGCCTGGCAGCAGAGCAACATTAGAGCGGCTTTCGAGCAGCTTTTGTATCGGCGTGACCTTCGTACAACCGATGGCTTTCCTGCAAGGATAATAGAGCTTAGCGATTTTCTGGACGGCGTAGTTTCACGTCAACGCTGGTACGAAAGAGCGTCCCAGCTTGCAGAAGCCGCCAATCCCTTGACCGGCGGACTTGGGCAAAAGCAGAAACAAATCATTGCCGATAAATTGCATGATATTCTCGCTCAGCTTCGCCACGCCCAGCAGCTTGCCGAAAGCGAGGCCGCCGCCGACCAGTCCAACTGGCTCCGGAATACCCATATTAAGCCGGTTGCACAATGTATCGAATTTATAAAATCCGGCGACTGGGACCGATGCGTCCGGGCTATAAGAGATTTTGACAAGCCCAAAACTTACACGCCGAAAGGCTTGCCCGAATCAATTGCAGCTTTTCTCCAGAGCACAGCCAAAGCGGCCGTGGATGCCTTCAAAGAGCTTTCGCAGCTTGCAATGGTAAACCCCAGCTACCTCGACAGACTCAGCAGCTCAGTCGGTTTGCAAACCAGAGTGCTCATTGAGCTTGTCAAAAAATTTGAACGCTTGTACAGCCAGGCCAAGCGCGCGGTAAACTGTCTGGATTTTGCCGACCTCGAACATTACGCTCTGGAGCTTCTAACCGATGAGGGTCCTTCGGAGGATACTCTATCACCTTCGCAAACGGCTTTGGCGCTTCGTCAAAGATACAAATACATATTTGTCGATGAGTATCAGGATATTAACCCTGTCCAGCAGGCCATACTCGATGCGCTTAGTTCCAGCGGCAATGTTTTCGTTGTCGGCGATGTCAAACAAAGTATTTATGCCTGGCGGGGAGCACAGCCGCAGATTTTTCTCGAGCGTCTCAAGCCTGCGTCGGTCGACCCAACCAACGCACCGGGCGGGTTGCGCGTTGACCTAAATGCCAATTTCCGCTCAGTCAAAGGAATTCTTGATTTTGTCAACAGGATATTTTCACGGATAATGACGTCCTCTTTTACAAAGATTAACTACGACCAGTCAGCGCAGTTAATACCGGCAGTGGTCAGCGAATCACAGAGCCCCGACCGCCAGGGAGGGGTAAGTGAATCACAGAGCCCCGACCGTCAGGGAGGTGTAAGCGAATCACAGAGCCCCAACCGTCAGGGAGGGGTAAGCGAATCACAGAGCCCCGACCGTCAGGGAGGGGTAAGTGAATCACAGAGCCCCGACCGTCAGGGAGGTGTAAGCGAATCACAGAGCCCCGACCGTCAGGGAGGGGTAAGCGAATCACAGAGCCCCGACCGTCAGGGAGGGGTAAGCGAATCACAGATCCCCGACCGTGAGGGAGGGGTAAGTGAATCACAGAGCCCCGACCGTCAGGGAGGGGTAAGCGAATCACAGAGCCCCGACCGTCAGGGAGGGGTAAGTGAATCACAGAGCCCCGACCGTCAGGGAGGGGTAAGTGAATTACAGAGCCCCGACCGTAAGGGAGGGGTAAGTGGCAGAAACAACGTTGTCGAATTCCACATACTTGATGAGACCAGCAGAGACCAGGATTTGCAAAACGAGCAGAGCAGTGAATCTGCCGACGACGAAGCTCTAAACGTCATCAGCTCTCGCCAGCGTCAGGCGGCGGTGATTGCCCAGCGTATCAGGCAAATGGTCGGAGCAGATTCAGCCAGACCGGAGTTTCAAATATACGACAGAGAGCAGGATTGCTTACGCGACGTCCAATATCGTGACATTGTCGTACTAATGCGTTCGTTAGCCAAAAAGGCCAACGACTATGTTGAGGTTCTGCGGTTAGCCGGTGTGCCCGTCAGTTGCCAGCAGACAGCAGGGTATTTTGAAGCGACCGAAATCAGCGATTTGTTATGCCTGCTAAAGGTCCTGGACAACCCTCAGCGTGACATCGAGCTGTCCGCCGTGTTGCGTAGCCCGTTTTTCAAGGTCAGTGACACCGAGCTGGCAAAGATAAAAATAAACAGCAGCAAAATCACAAGGCAAAAAGTCCAAAGCCACGAAGGCACAAAGGCACAAAGTGCTCAGGCTGCGGGTGCAAATTTTTATGACTGTGTGCTCCGGTATTGTGACAATGGGCCGGATACGAAACTCGCCGGCAGGCTCAAAGAAATAATTGCTCAAATTGAAAAGTGGCGGACGGTTGCTCGGCGGGGCAATCTGGCCGATTTAATCTGGCAGGTCTATCGCCAGACTAATTTTCTGTCATTTGTTTCGGCCTTGCCGAACGGCCAGGCACGCAGGGCCAATCTTCTTAAACTCCACGACAGAGCAGTTCAGTTTGAGGGTTTTGCCAGCAGTTCCGGCATACCTTCACTAACCCGCTTTGTTGATTTCATTGAAAAACTTCAGGAGGTGGGCCAGGATTGGGCACCTGCTGAGCCGCAGTCCGCAGCCGGTAATGCCGTCCGCATTTTAAGCGTCCATAAGAGTAAAGGTCTTGAATTTCCGGTCGTGTTTTTGGCTGAGCTGGATAGTAAATTCAACAAAAAAGATATTTTCGCAGACTGCCTCGCCGATGCCGATGATACCCTTGGTCTGCAAGTCATCGATCGCGAATCCAACAGCAAGCTTCGTTCGCTTGCGCACGAGGTTATCGCCGAGCAAAAACTATCGATGATGCTGGCGGAAGAAATGCGTATCCTTTACGTTGCGACGACGCGGGCCAGAGACAGGCTCATCTTAACCGCTTCGCAAAAGCAAATAAGTTGCCGGCAAATTATCACAGATGGTTTTTGGTTAAATCCGTATGCTAAGGACCGATCACCAATCACCAATCACCAATTACCAATTACCACGTCCATTCCCGACTGGCAGCTTCGCCGCTGTCAGAGTCCTCTGGAGTGGGTCCTTTACGCACTTTTTGACCAAAAGGTTTTGCACGATGCCTTTGAAACTCACCTGTCGGCCGAAGCCGTTGACGATGGTTTATTTAACTTCAAACTCTACAGCCGGTCAGAACTAAAACAGCTCTCTGACTTTGTCATCAGGCTGAAGAAAAATAAATTAAGCCGAACTCATCCAACCACAAAGATGAAGGACGAGAGACGAGGGACGATAGACCAGAGACCAGGACTGCTTGCACAGGTGAAGGATTCGTTAGCCCGGCGGTATCAGTTCGGTGACGCGCCGCTTTTGCCCGCCAAGACCTCGGTAACGGAATTGACTCATCGCAATGATGAGTACATAAAATTCGATTATTCCAGGGTGTTGGAGCGTCAACCGGCTGCTCTTATGGCTGTAGAACCTGCGATAGCTGAACCGCTCGAATCGCGACTAATCGGCATAGCCACACACCTTGTGATTTCTCAGCTTGATTTGACTGGCTCTGTAACCCGAGAGGCGATTGAGAAGACTAAGAGAAAACTTCTGGCCGATAACGCTATAACCACAGCAGTTGCCGAGCATATCGATACGGACTCCATACTGGCGTTTTTCCAGAGCGAGTTAGGCCGAATGGCTCTTGATAAGCAAAACGCCGTCCAGCGTGAATGGCCCTTCACCTTCGCCCTGCCAGCTTCATTCGTCGCTCGTGACTCGTCGTTCGTCGCTCGATTCACGATTCACGATTCACGATTCACAGATGACGAAGTCGTCATCATTCAGGGCATAATAGATATGTTAGTCCGCACGCCGAAGGGCCTGGTCGTTATAGATTTCAAAACCGATAGGGTAACAGCCGGAGAAGTTAACCAGCGAGCCGAGTTTTATCGCCCGCAGTTGGAGCTTTACGGCAGGGCCGCTTCGGCAATCCTGAAATCCAAATCAATCGGCAAATGGCTGTATTTCCTGACACCGGGCTGCGAAGTTGACCTAAAATAGCTCCCTGTTTGTGCAGATATGACATAAAGAATCGCCGGTCCTATCCTTGTCTGTCGACGTTGCGTTTGTATAATGCATTTTCCCTAAATTTGACTTAATCAAGAGTGTCAATGTCCTGTTTATGCGGTCGTTAGACCTCTGAAAGATAGGAGCACATTATGAATCGTAGAGTATTTCTAAAAACCTCCGCTGGATTACTCGCTACAGGCGTGTTCGGTGGTTGCTGGTCTGTTTCACGACCGATTGCAAAAAAGACGAAATTTAGTTTTCGGCCATATCGCCCCAGCGAGACGCTTGGAGTTGTTACATGCGTAACGCCCGACGATGGTTTTTACGTCCACACATATTTTGACGTCTGCCCCTTCAGTCCTTCGCAGCGATATTTAGCCGTTACCCGTGTTCCTTATCAGGAGCGAGTTCCGGTTTTGGGAGAAACAGCCGATGTCTGCGTTATCGACCTTAAAGAGCAGACCATTGAAACCGTCTACACAACGAAAAGCTGGGGTTTCCAAACGGGCGCCAATCTGAATTGGGGCGCGACCGACCGCCATCTGTACACTAACGATGTAATTGGCGAGCAAGCAGTATGTGTTCAAATTGATCTCGAAGCAGATAAAGCGAAGGCTTTCGCCGGCCCAATGTATCATATCGCTCCCGATGAATCTTGCGTGATAGGTTTTCCGCTCGAATTGCTTGATATCACACAACCCGGTTACGGCGTGCCGTCTAAAGACCCCCAAAATCCCCGTCGCTTGCCTCCCGGTGCCGCCGTTGACCAGGGAATATGGAAAACAGATTTGAAGACGAATGAGAAAAAGCTGCTGGTAAGTCTGGCCGATGTCGCAGCCAAGATACCGCAGCCGCCACCAAGAAAAGACGGCACGTTCTATTTCTGGCATTCGAAATTCAACAAGCAAGGCACTCGTATCATGCAGGTTTTGCGTTGCCTGTTTCCGGATGGCTGGGGCGACCGAAATGTGATGGTTTTCACCTTCGCTCCCGATGGCAGCAACATCCGGTACACCCCAACTACTCCCGTATGGGGCTATGGCGGCGGCCATCCGAACTGGCATCCCGATGGCGTCTACATAATTAGGAACCTTCAAACGGATGGTAAAAAAACGCGCTTCTGCCGGTTTCGATACGATGGTATCGAGCTGATTGTCTTAAGTGAAAAGATACCTGGCGGCGGCCATCCGTCCATTGACCCGAAAGGCAGATATATAATCACCGATAGCTTTTCTTACGATGATGTACAGAAGGTTCATATACGTTTAGTGGACCTGGTTTCAGATGATGAGCAAGACATTTGTACTGTGCCCACTATTGCTCGCGAGAATTTGAGGGATAGTGTATTTCGTCTTGACGGCCATCCCGTTTGGAGTCGCGATTACAAAAAAGTCTGTTTTAACGCCGCTCCCGATGGCAATCGGCAGGTCTTTATCGCTGATTTATCAAACGTGATTTAAATACTCTGCCACGGAGCTTACTCTGAGCGCCGGTTGCTTGATGTCATTGCTAAGGGGACCCGACTTGTCGGAACGACTGCGGCTTATATCTCTCTGCATTTTTTCGTTTTTTAGGGGGGTAAAATATGATTGTATTTGTCGGTCTTAAGTATTAATATTGCTTTGAAATTATTTGCTATAAGCAGCTTTTGGAAATGGAGCTATGACAACCAATATAAGGTTTAGAAAGATAATCACCGAGATCGTGGACAAAATATTGAAGGGATATAAACCAAAGAAGGTTATCCTATTTGGCTCTTATGCCTATGGAGAACCGACAGAGGACAGCGACATTGACCTTCTAATCATCAAGAACACAGACAAAAGACCCATTGACAGATGGGTTGAGGTAAAAAAGCTATTGCGGGACATCAGCCGAACCGTTCCAGTTTCGCCTCTTGTTTATACTGAGAAAGAGATTGAGCAGAGACTTGCCATAAAGGATTTCTTTATCGAAGAAATATTTGAAAAAGGGGATATTCTTTATGGATAAGGCCTTTAAAAAGCAGGCAGAGGAGTGGTTTGAAAGAGGTCGCCATGATATTGAGACAGCTCAATTGCTCTATGACGAGCGGGGCTACACGGATTCTATTGCATATCATATTCAGCAAGCTATTGAAAAGTATCTTAAAGGTTACCTTGTCCTGCACGGAAAGAAACCCCCAAAGATTCATGAGCTTGATGCGTTGCTCAATCACATTGCAGCCTTTGACGATAGCTTCAATGATTTCTTAGAGCTCTGCGAGAAGGCATCGCGTTACTACATCGAGGAACGTTATCCTCCCGGCCTCCTTGTAGAATATGAATATGATGAGATTAAAGCCGATTTGGACAAAGCATGGGAATTGATAAGAAAGATTATCGCAAAAGCAGGGGCTTGACAATTGCAGTGGTTGTGTTAGAAATTAGTAGCACCATAAATTCTTTATTTTCATCTTTTATTATGTGAAATCTATTTGTGGTTGTTAGCCTAAAGGCCGAAGGATGGGCAACATTACATCGTCATAACATTGGTGCTTCGGTAACTTACTCCCCTGCCCTCGAATTTTGTAGTCTTTGATCCGGAATCAATTTCATTGTCATTGCGAGGAGACCAAAGGCCGACGCGGCAATCTCTATACACTATCTGCTATCCGCTAAACGCTATCTTTTTTCTTTGCCTTTCGCATTCCTTTATGTTATTTTCGGTCGCTAAATGTTGGATATACAACAGCGGATTTATTTTAAAAATGCCGGCTTTGCCGGCCTCGTCCCACTGTATACGATATACTAAAGACTATCGACTGGATACGACATACGAATTTATGCAAGCAACAAAACGAGATATCTTGGATTTAAGCGTCTTTATAACTTTGTCGAAGCACAGAAAACGGTGACTGTTAGTAATAAACGTATCCTTTTATTGTGCATTCCTAAATCTCATATGTTGTTTAAAGGGCAAGAAAATGGAAACGAAAACACTTGATGGATTTATTATTGTTTTTGGATGGGTATTGATTGTTATTTCTGGGATAGTTCTTGTGGGGACACTACAGCTTCCATTGCATAGAGACCCCGATATCCAGGCGCTATTGACTCACCCAGACAGTTATGCATTCGTAGGCACCATCGGGTGCATAGTAGGGTTCAATTTTCCCTCTATATTGGCCTGTCTGTTCGGTGTTTTGTCCGCAGTTAGGAAAAATCCAAATGGTAAAGTTCTTATACTTGCTTCTGCAATAATGTTTATTGTTAATTCAACAATTCTATTCTTGCCTTCTTCATATTCACCCAGTACCGATCTTTATGGTTCTACAATTATAACTCTCCCTGAGTCTGAATTCACGATAACTTTCCCACGTTCCGCGAAAAAGAAGGTGGTAACAGCTGGAGGTGTTGAATCAATCGCTTATGAGAGTGAGGGAACAGTCTCGAATCCTTATTTGAGAGCCGAGTTCATGCAGGGTATAAATACAACAACAATCTCAAATAACTTCCAAGCAATACTCGAAAATCATGCTAAATTTGCAGGTCTAAGCCTACCTGAGATTACTGAAACAGATGACCGTCTTGGAAAAGTTGGTACATATTCCGGTGTCAAGAAAGTTGGTGACTACACAATAAAGGTCTATGGAAAAATGGTGCTTGGCGAATCATCGGCAATCAACTGTATGATCGTTGAACCTGTTGAACTCTTTCCTTCTCAAGATTCAATAAGCTTTCTTGCAAGTATAAAGAGAAAATAGTTGGTCCCGAAACATTCAGGGCGTTTCGTATACGATCGTATCACACTCGTTACAGCCATCGATTAATTGTGGTGCTTAGTTCATAAAAAACTGTGACTATTCTGAATTATTGAACAGTCTGAATATTCTTTTGGTGCTAAGTTGTGGATACTGAAACAAAACAAGAAAAAGAGGAATTATTTTACCTCGAAAGTTTTCTTCGGAGAATGGAAATCAAACCTGAGAGTGTTGTACGCGGCGAAGATCCTCCTGATTTTTACGTTGTTAATGATTCTAATAGAATTGCTATCGAAGTGACTGAATATCACTCCATGCGTAAAGGCTTGAGCGGCCGTGCCTGGAGATCTGTGGAAGAAGAATGGAAACGTATTCGGGATCTCTTTATCATAGAAAGGGAGCGATATCCAGAACTTAATAATGTTCACGGATTTCTTTTCTTCAGAGAATTAGAAATGCCACCGTATAAGAAACATGGTCAATTTGTTACGGAGCTTCTTGAGTTTGGAATCAGTCAACATAAAACATTAACAGAAGAAAGAAGTTGGTTTCATTCCTTTCCATCTAAATTTCCTTTGCTAAGCAAATATTTGAAAAAGATATACCTGCATAAAGTGAATTGCTACATGACATGGGACCGTAATTCTGCATCTTTTGTAGGTATAAGTGAAGAAGAGCTTAAAGAATGTGTTTCAAATAAACTCAAGTATCCACGTCCCCAACAAATATTTGAAAACTGGCTCTTGGTAGTGAGCGGTACCGCTATGTCTCAACAAATCGGCCTAACACATTGTAAAAAGTTCAATGATTTTGCTCTGCTTAATAGTCTTTTGAAGATAAGTTCTTTTGACAAAGTCTTTTTCTTCCAATATGTCTGGGATCGTGTTCTTTGCTGGTCGCCCAATAAAAATTGGGAAGAAGTAAAATCCGCGATTACTAGAAGAGGCCCATTGAGGGGCTTAGATTAGCACAATTAAAGACATTTCCTATTTTAGGCTTTGTTTATAATGAGCATGCCGTGCGAAGAAGAAAAAGCATGCCCGCCTTAGCTAAAAGCGACGGCGGGCATGCCCACCTTAGCATAAGCGACTGCGGCCAGGCCGAACCTGCAAATAATCTCGTATCTCGTATTTCGTGAAGCGTATCTCGTCAAGAGGTCCTAAGCTGCCAATAAACTCATATTGCGTATTGTGTATAGCGAATAAATAGGAGAACGAATCGATATAATTAAAATGGCACGAGATATTTTAACCTATATCGTTAATAAAATGCTTTGCCTGCAATTGAGAGTGTGGTATTATGTAGAGAGTTAAAATAGCAACGCATGCAGCGTTTTTGGTTAATTGAAGAAATAATTGTATTGTTACTGACTTGAGAAACAAAAAAACTATAAAAAAAGAAGAGGAATTTTAATGAGCAGAGTAAAAGCAAAAATTGTACGAGGGGCTATTAGGTCTGAGCGTATTGCTTATATTACAACAGTAGGAGGGGTTCGCGCTGAAGTTCTTTTAAACGCTGCCCAAACTGGTTCCGATCATATTTTAGCAGCTGAGATAGTAAGAGATAATAACAATGTTTTAATTGAGTTACCTCAAGAGACATCTTCGGGGGATTGGAGAGTTTGGGTGAACAAAAATCAAATACTCCGCAGGTAGAATGATACTAACTGACCGTGAAATTCAGATATTTTTAGATAAACGGCAGATTAATATAAAGCCGAAACCAGACCCGAAACGGTATAGCTCCACTTCCGTTGATCTCACTTTAGCAAAGCAGCTTCGAATATGGTCGTTCGATCAGATTGAAAAAACAAAAGGTGAAATTATTACTCCTGGGCCAAAGTTTAAGTATCCACAGTTTCGGGACAAATATACCAAAAGAATAAGTATCTCTGACAGAGGTTATGTATTATCGCCTGATTCTTTTGTTCTGGCGTGGACACACGAAATAGTTGAACTTCCAAACCATTCAAGAATTGCTGCACGTGTTGAGGGAAAGAGCTCCTTAGCCAGACTCGGCTTAGCGGTGCATGTTACCGCACCAACAATACACGCTGGATTTGAGGGACCTCTTCAATTGGAGTTATGTAATCATGGTCCGGTTAGTATACGTTTGACTCCCGGTATGCCAATATGCCAGTTAATCTTTGAAATGACTTTTGGCACACCAGCCAAAGGGTATTCTGGTATATTTTTAAGACAAAAAAAATAGTTTTACAATGGGAGAACGAGGGCCGAATTAAAATGTCCGCCTGCACCATGGGGATAGTTTCTTGCGTCGCTGTTAAACGAGCCGCTTCGCAGATGTATTTTTGATAGACCCCTCGACCGGATCCTGCCCTACGGAAATTTGGAGATACCATAAGTATTTGTGAATAATTTGAACCTTTTTTTATTTTAAGCTTCATTTCTTACCAGTAGGCCGTGCAAAGAAGAAAAAGTAAACCCGTCTTAGCGAAAGCGCCATCGGCCAGGCCGAAGCTGCAAATAAATTCGTATAGCTTATTGCGCATAGTGTAAAGCGCGTAGTGTTGGGCTTGCTCTTCACGTGATATAGTTATGATGAAGGTTTGGTTATGTTGGTGAGAAAATGTTAACGTCTCCAGGAAGGAATAGAAAATGACGCGTAAAGAAATTGAGGAATATAGACAGAGACTTGTTGAAATTCAAAAGGATGAAGAACAGAGCAAACGATTTAAAGCCTTACAAGCTTTAGCAAAGGAAGTTGGTGCAAGCACACAAGGTCTGTCGATGTGGGGTGACTCTGATAGAGCCGGTGTTTCTGAGGGAAATCTGGTTGCTAATATTCACAACGCTCTACAAACAGCAACAATGATTGATATGTGTAAGACAGCGTCTAGAAACTTTCTCATATCCTTAGTAGCAACAATAATAGCACTTGGTAGTGCTGTTGCGCTTTGGTGGAATACTGTTTGTAAATAAACCAATTTTACCTATGTCTTCCTGCTTTGTTTTCACAACAATTATATAGTTGAAAACAGGTATTGAATTCGTAGTCATTACGGCCATTTCTGAGAAATTGAAAATGTTGGAGACGTTTACCTATTTCAGTCTTTGTTCATGACTACCATGGCCTGCGAAGAAGAAAAAGTAAACCCGCCTTAGCGAAAGCGACGTCGGCCAGGCCGAACCTGAAAATAAATTCATATATCGTACAGCGTATTTCGTATATCGTTTGTTGCCTTTTTTATTCCGTTTTCCCGTAATGCATCCTGACTGCTTTCTGTCTTTTACCTCCTGTCTTCTGTCTCCTGTCTTCTGTATTCTGTCTTCTGTATTCTGTCTTCTGTTTCCTACCCCCTAACCCCTAACCCTTATTCTTTCCGAGCATCGAGCATCCAGCATCGAGCATCCAGCATCGAGCATCCAGCATCGAGGATCGAGTTTTTCTCTGTGTCCTCTGTGCCCTCTGTGGCTATTTTTTTGTGCCTTTTCGTGGCTAAATTTCTTTATTAGACTGGATTAACAAGATTGTCCTGTTATCCTGTCAAAAAATTTGTTTCTTTGTGGCATCCTGTGGACTGTCTTCTATCTTCTGTCTTCTGTATTCTGTCTTCTGTATTCTGTCTCCTGTCTTCTGTATTCTGTCTTCTATTTCCTAACCCCTATCCCCTATTCTTTCCCAGCATCGATATATTTTCGATTTTTCTTGAAAAAAAGGCATTTTTTGGTATAATATTGCCGAAATTGGGGGGAGCGACGTCCGCCAGGAGCGGCCAGTACGCGGAGACCCGCACGAAAGTGACAGCAGTTCCAGTCAAATTAGTCTCACAGTTATACATCCTGAGGATTAATGAATGTTCAATATCCTTCCAGCGAAGCACAAACATCGAGTATCCAGCATCGAGAATCGCTTGTCCGCCGTAGCTTCAGCGAAGGCGGAAGTATCGAGAATCGAGTATCGAGTACGCAAAACAAACCCAATTTCGAAATTGCCCAAATGAACGTAAGCCCTGTTAAAACAATGAACTACGAACAAATAACTATGAACAGTAAATTAAAAAACAAACCCAATCAAAGCCAATTTCCGATTATTCTTGTATTTTTGAATTGGCTATATATAATCTCCTTCTCTGTTATGGTAACGTAATGCAAAGCATGCCTGATGGCAGAAATCTTGACTCTTGACTGTCGTCAGACAAGTGTCGTCGGACAAGTTTTGATGGAGAGTATATTAAATGTCAAAAGCACCGAAGGCAAATGCAGTAGTTGGACAATCGGGCGGGCCTACCCATGTGATAAACGCATCTCTGGTCGGAATTATCGAAGAGGCTAACAAACATCCGGAAATCAAAAATCTCTACGGCGCCAGACACGCTGTCGTCGGAATGGCCAAAGACGACTTTATCGATTTGAAAAAATTGTCAGCCGACACGCTGGAAAGGGTAGCTGCTACGCCGTGTTCGGCCCTTGGTTCCAGCAGGGATAAGCCGGACGAAGAATATTGTGCTAAGATTCTTGAGGTTTTCAAGAAGCGCAATATCCGCTACTTTTTCTACATCGGCGGCAACGACTCGGCTAATACCGCTCACATCGTCAGCACGATAGCCGCCAATTCCGGCTACGAGCTGCGGGTGTTTCACATCCCCAAAACGATAGATAACGATTTGTTGGTTACCGACCATTGTCCCGGCTATGGCTCCGCCGCGAAGTTTGAGGCCTGTGCACTTATGGGCGATGATTTGGATAACCGGACGCTGCCCGGCATAAAAATCGATGTGATTATGGGCAGACACGCCGGTTTTCTTGCCGCCGCTGCCGCGCTGGGCAAACAGCGGGACGACGATGGTCCGCATCTGGTATATTTTCCTGAAAGGCCCGTTTCGTTGGACAAATTCCTCGGCGATGTCGAAGGCGTTTATAAGAAGCTCAGCCGATGTGTCGTCGCAGTCAGCGAAGGTCTCCGTGATGCCGATGGCGTCGAGTGGGCCAAAAAACTGGCTGAGGGCGTCGAAACCGATGCTCACGGCAATATACAACTCTCAGGCACCGGTGCCTTGGCTGACTTTTTATCTGCACAGGTAAAAGCTAAGCTAAAAGTCAAGCGAGTTCGCGCCGATACCTTCGGCTATCTGCAAAGAAGCTTCCCGGGATTGCAATCGGAAGTCGATATGCGTGAGGCGCGGTGGTGCGGTCGCCACGCCGTCCGGTATGCTATGGAAGGCGTTAGCGGCTCAGTAGCAATAAGACGGCTCGGAAATGGTCCGGATTATGCGGTTGAATTGTTCCGTACGGAGCTTAGTAGTGTCACTGAGAAGACCAAATCTATGCCCGAAGAATTCATCAACACAGAAGGCAATGGCGTAACACAGGCCTTTATGGAATACGCGATGCCGCTGACAGGTGGCCTGCCCAAGACCTATCATCTGGGCCATTATCCGAGAGCCTAAGAATATTTAAGGAGTCAATAACCTTCTGGATTTTTATATCGGCGGGCTATCCGGGAATGTCAGCCTTATGGAGAATATCCCGCCGGGCTGCAGCTCAACATTGACAGAACCACCTAATGCTCTTACGAGCCTTTGAACCAGAGCCAGGCCTAAACCGCAGTGAGCCCCTGTGCCAGTGCGAGATGAATCACCTCGCCAGAAGCAGTCAAATACCTGTGTCACTTGCTCCTTGGTGAGTTGACAGCCGGTATTGGCAACGGCTATCTCTACGGAATCGCCGGTATGGTGAGCTGTCACCCAAATTTGGCCTGCATCGTTGGTATATTCGACTGCGTTGTTCAGAAGGTTCGAGAAGATTAAGGAAAGGTTCTTGCGGTCTGTATTGACCGTTACATCGTTCGGGACGCGATTGTCAAAAGTGATCTTGCGTTCAATTGCTTTTTCCGAGAATGGCCGCCAGCAGGAATTCACCAGCTCAGCCAGGAAGCTCTGCTCCCGTTGGAAGGTCAGTTGGGGAGCCTTGGCCGCCGGCAGGCGAGCATCAAGGCGGGCAATCATCAGCAGGTTGTTTACCATTGTCTGCATGTTTTCAACGATTGCCAGACACTCGTTAATGACGGTCTGATATTCGGTAGTGTTGCGGTTGCGCGCCAGAGTTACCTCAATTGTGGAGCGCAGCCCCGCCAAAGGTGTTCGCAGCTCGTGGGCGACGTCTGCGGTAAAGCATCGCTCACGTTTGAAAGCGTCTTCGAGTCGAGATAAGAGGTCATTCAGCCGGTTCTTAATCGGCAGGAGCTCCGCTGGGACCGACGTTGTTCCAACGCGAGCGGCGAGGTCGTCTTCGCTAATGGCGGAGATCTCAGATGCGATGGAGTTCAAAGGATTAAGGCCCTGTCGGACTATAAAGGCTGCGACAAGAAAAGACAGAATGATAGTGCCGGCAGATGCGATTAAAAGAAGCCAGCACAAGAAACTCAGTTGGTCTTGCAAAGCTCTGGCATCGCGGGCCACCACCAGTGTAAGTGTCTGCCGTTTTGCTCGCTGTTTATCATCGTTGCGTTTGTGCTCCCTATCACGTTCGGTTTTTTTGACACCCCTGGGCTCAAACTTCAGACCGATGGCCCGTAAAGGCCGGCCGTTTCTTTGTAATGCTCGAAAAACCGGCACGTCAAGAGGGCCTTCAAAACGTAAAAGGTTATACTTACCTAAGGAAGGAGACCTCAATACCGCGGCGTCTTTGTGCCATAGTTGGTAGTAAGTTGGACGGTCTTTTCTTTGGAACTCCTGCATATATTCGACATCAAGCTCTAAGTCTATCTCGCCATCATTGAGTTCCACCGACGCCGATAATATCTGTGCTATAGATGTCAGTGATGCATCAAACTGATTAATTAAGGCACGCCGAATAACGGAGTAAACTATGAGACTAAAGACAGTCAAAAGCAGCAGTATTCCGCCGATTACGCCGATGATTAAACGAGTTCGGAGCGAGCGCGTCACGGTTGTCCTCCCAGGATATAGCCGCGGCCCCGGACGGTGCGAATCAGGGGAGGCTTGCCCGGCTGTTCAATTTTCTTTCGCAGATAACCAACGTACACGTCCACTACATTACTGGATGCGGTGGAGTTAAACTCGTAGACGTGCTCCCATATATCAGTGCGGGATACAGGCTCTCCGGCCCGCATGGCCAAGTATTCCAAAAGTGCATATTCCCTGGGCGTCAGTATAATCTCTTCCCTGCCGCACCAGACTCTCTGCGTCGTCAGGTCAATTCGCATATCCTGAATCTTAATGAAGGGGTTCTTCTTAAGGTAGCTCCTACGGAGCAAGGCGCGAATGCGGGCCAAAAGCTCCTTGAATTCAAATGGCTTGACCAGGTAGTCGTCAGCGCCAAGGTCCAAACCGGTAACACGGTCCTCCAAGGTATCTTTAGCCGTCAGGATAAGTACATGGCTCTGTCGGCCTTGAGCCCTTAGTTTCTTGAGGATGCTAAGGCCATCTATGCCGGGAAGCATAAGGTCGAGGATAATTACGTCATAGTCGTTGCTCGTTGCATACCATAGGCCTTCCTCCCCGTCGCCGGTGACATCCACAGCGAAACCGGCCTCGCGCAGCCCCTTCGTAAGGGATTTTTGCAAAGGCAGATAATCTTCTATAAGCAGTAAACGCATCACAATATCCGTTTTTGACAATTTTCAGTTTACGATAGCACCCTGTCGCATGACTATGATACGCATGCCGATTTCCGAAGCTTCTTCCTGGTTATGGGTAACATACAGCAGTGTGAATCCAATTTCATTTTGTAGTTTGAGAATCTCGCGTCGCAACGTGAGGCTTAGCTCATAATCGAGACTGGAAAGCGGTTCGTCCATCAGCAAGGCGTTTGGCTTCAATATCAGTGCCCGAGCAAGAGCTACCCGCTGCTGCTCACCTCCCGAGAGTTGAGCGGGCTTTGCGTCGGCGCAGGCCTCCATGTGAACCAGCTTCAACATCTCTGTGATTGCCTCTCTACGCTGGTAGGCAGATATACCTTGGGCCTTGAGTCCGAACTCAAGGTTGCCTTGAACAGTCAGGTGTGGCCAGAGAGCCAGGTCCTGGAAAACCATCCCCAGGTGGCGCTTCTCAGGCTCAATGCGATTTCTGCCGTCACTGGCCATGACTTTGCCATCGATATTAATTTGGCCCTTGTCGGGCGGAATGAAACCCGCCAGCAAACGCAAGACGGTTGTTTTGCCGCAGCCGGACTGGCCGAGAATGACCAATCGTTCTGACTTGGCAACCTCCAGCGAGAAGTCGCGTACCACCGCTCGCCCGCCGTAGAACTTGTATACTGACTTAAAGCTTATGCTCGTCACCTAATCTATTTCCCCTCTCTAAATGCAAATACAAGGACACCCAGAGGCAGTAGTGTTCCTGCGACCATGATTATGCACAGTGCAGCTATAAGGTCGGATGGTCCGTTTGCCATCAGCGTAAACGTTCGAACCGGAAAAGTATCGTGACCAGGAGGGTAAACTAACATAGAAATCCCTGTATCTCGTAGGCAGAAGATATATGCGATTAGCCACCCTGCTAACAGCCCGTTCTTTGCCAAGGGTGCGACAATCAGGAAAAGGCGCCGTATCCATCCGGCACCGACTATCTGGGCCGCCTCTTCCATGGAGGCTGGAATCTGTGCGAGCGCAGAGACCGTTGTTCGGCTGGTAAGGGCACAATACTGAGCAACGTAGCCCGTTAATATGATGACGGGCGTGGCATAGACGAAATTCGTTGCCGGTCTATTCCAGAGGAGGACAAGCCCGATGCCGATAACGGTGCTCGGCAGCGCGAAGAAAAAGACGGTCATCGAATCGATGCTCAGCCACAGCGGTAGCGCTTTATTATGGATGATGTACCCACAGAAGAATCCAACCAGGCTCAACAACGATGCTCCCAGCGCTGCGTACAGCAGGCTCCGGGCCAGACTATCGCCGGCACGCTCTAAGGCTTGTCTGTATGCATCAAGAGTCATTGATTTTGTAAGAAGTACAGATAACGGCAGGACAACAATAATCAGACACAATAATCCTACAAGCCCTACGCATCCGGCCCGAAAACGACCCAGCCCGATTGATAGCATTTCGCTGCCTTGCGAAGCCAATTGGACCCGGTAAGTTTTCTTCCTCAGAAAGAGCCTTTCTACTATCAGAGCCAACAGCGTGACTGCTGCCAGCGGAACGGTCGCCGCGGTTGCGGTTCTAAAGTCATAAAAGGCAGAGAAATGGCTGAACGTCTCCACCGGAAAGACATTATACCGCAGATAGTGCGGAACTCCAAATTCGCCCAGTGCCAGAAGGAATACCAGCAGAGAGGAAAGCAAGACACCAGGCAGAATGAGAGGAACTGTAATGCCTTTAATTACACCGAACCACCCTGTCACACTTCTGCCAGCTTCTTCCCAACGGGGGCTGATTGACCTTAGAAATGCGATGGTCAAGAGCATCACGACCGGCATAAAAACCGATGACAGAACTAACACGCATCCGCTAAGTCCAAACAGCAGACGGCTTGTCACAGCGCCGGTGCCAGCACCCAAGAGCCTGGACACAAGCCCTTCTCTGCCTAATAGATGGAACCAGGAAATTGCCATTACATAAGGTGGTATGAGAAGGGGGATAGTGAATAAGACGATAAGGCTTCGCCGAAAGGGTATATCCGTCTTACCCAGGAAAATCCCCAACGGTAGTCCCACAGCAGTGGACAGTAAAGCTGTCAGAAAAGACAGCACAACGCTGTGCCAAAGAAGTACCCATTGTTCTTTCGAATGCAGCAGGCCTCGATACGCATCGAGGTTAAACTGTCCATCGACGACAACACTACGGCCAAACATTGTCAGTAGGGGTAGCAACCCAACTACGACCAGAAGGGCAACTACGGATATAAGAACTATATGCTTAGTCATCAGAAGCCCATCCACTCTTTGAGATATGGCTGAATTTCCTGCATCTTTCTGGCTACCGCACCATAATCTATCTGCATCACCTTGATTTGGTCGATAGGTTTGACTTCGTCAGGTGTCTCGACGCCGCTGTGCAGAGGGATCTGGGCACAGTCGGCAAAGGCCAGCTTTCTCTCGGTCTGTTTTGACAGCAGATAGTCGATGAGTTTCTTGGCATTGTCAGGATGCTTGGCGCCTTTGATCAGGACTACGACATTGGGAATAATCAGACAACCGATCTGGTCTTGTCTTTGATCGGGATATACCATTTCTATGGGTTTGCCCTGCTTGATTCGGTTGACGGCGTCGTCGCTATCCACAAGACTAAAATCAAACTGACCGGAGGCAACAAAGTCGGCGCTCTCTCCGTTGCTGGTCGATATTGCAACGTCGGTGTTCTTCATATTCTTCATAAAAGCACTTGCTTTGTCATCTCCCCAGATAGTAAAAAGCGCCGCTATTTCGACGGTGGTTGTGCCGAAGAGCGGATTGGCGATAACAGCCCTGCCTTTGTACTTCGGATCGGTGTAGGCAAGGATTGAATCGGGTTTTTGCTGCGCTTTCTTATTAACAACAAAAACTCTGGCCCGCGCGGAAAAGCCTGTCCAGTAACTTTCGCCGTCTTTGTAAATATCCGGGATTTCCTGGGCGTTCGGTGAGTTGTAGGGCGCGGCTATGCCTTTCTGTTTAAGGACCTCGGCCCGGATGGGCTCGTTGGCCCAGAAGACATCCGCTTGGGGATTGTCTTTCTCGGCGATGAGACGATTCATCACTCCTGTGCTTTTGGTTTCTTCCGTATCGAAGACCGGCTTAACCTTGATACCGGTTTCTCTCTCGAAATCCCTTAATATCGGTTCGGAGAAGACCTGATCTTCACTGACATAAACTACAACCACTTCTGCACTGGGTGAACCGTTTTCCTTGCAACCAAGCCAACATAGTAGAATACACCCAGCCACAAGAAATCTTTTTAAATAGCTTTGAGCCATAATAAATAGCTCCAACTTTGCACATTACACTTTGCAGTGAACAATACTGCCATATTATCTTCAAAACAGCGCCTTGACTCAAGTCCAATTCATACGTTGTTGCTTACATTAGAAATCTGGCTTTGCAACTATGTGAAAATCATTAGAAATTAAATTGCATGCCTAAGTAACCCAGAAACTCTGGCTCGCGGCTTGATGAAGAACGAAAGCTTCTACCAACAGCTATAAACAGTGTGTGTCTATCGCTCAGCTTAAGCCGCCCACCAAGATTGAACAGTAGTTCGTCATTTGCAAAGTCGTCCTCCGTAGTTCCGTATATCTCGGCCAGTAACTCAAGACAGCTGTACACATGATAACCGAAGGCACAACCATATAGCCATTCATTACTGTCATATTCTTTGAAGACATAGCCCAATTCCGGATTGAATGAGATTCGGCCAAAGGATTTTTCAACTTGGCATGGCAAGACAAATTCGAGACCTCGTTCGACCAGGCCTCTGGACACAGTAGAGCTTGAATTTGGAAATGCTAATTGAGGATAGATAGACATATCAATCCCCTTACGCTGCTGGTCAAGAAAACGCCACTTCAAGCCAAATTCGGAACGACCCAGTCCATTTTTTGTTTCCTGTTCGGACTTATCCAGTACAACCCATGGCACTTCATACTTTAACTGGATCCGTTCACCCAAACCGTAGTTGATATCGAGAATCGGGATTTCGTATGATTTCTCTGTTCTGCGGTTCTGGGCTGTGAACGCTATGTTTATCTCCCAATTACCGTCGCCCGGCGTACTGGGGTCATCGGTCAGCAATGGAGGACCACCCTGGGCCCACAATGTCTGTCCGCAGTACACAAGGAGATATAGGATTAAGAGTGCGACTGTTGAACCCTCGCGCCCTTCGGCGCAGAATAAATTTTTCCGCCTAATCGCGTCTGACATCAGGTAAACCGATTTACAATTGAGCTACCCAGACCCTTTCATCGCCGACAAAGTGAAAATGACAGCATCAAAACAGAAGGTTTTGGCGATGGTAGTCTGAAGAAGGCTACAGGCTGACCATCCCTAAACCTAGCTTGAGGCTGCTACCGCCGATGTGCCAATCAGCGAGCTTTCTTATCATTGTCTTTGTTGTCAGCTAATTCTTCAACCTTTATGCTGTCAAAGGCCGTGGCAGCGTCCGCTTTGGTCCACAAGCCCACCATGCCGGGTTCGAGGAAGGTTGAATCCTCTAACTCAATTAGTTTCTTACCATCGAGATTGGCTTCGATCTTCGCTCCTTTGTGTTTGATTTCAATCCTGTGCCATATTTTTGCGTCAATGTCAATATCTGCCGAAGCTAATTGTTTCCGCCGTCCGTCTTTCACAAAGTACACGCGGAAATTCTTCTCCAGCGGATTCCATCTGGCAATATAATAATTATTGGGATCCTTCGCTCGCCAGATGGGACCACCGCCCTGGTCTTCTTCTCCGGTCATAGCTTTTACCCTGATCCCAATCTGGAGGTCTTTGAAGCTGGTCTTCTTGGCTATCAGCAGATTGAAAGTACTGCCAGTGTTTTTGGTTGCAGTAAGAGCGGTCACATTGGGGGGGCTGGGCGCTGATTCGTCCTTGATGACTTCCCACTTGCCCAGATTGCCTCGACCGCTTGTCTCGGCCGCTTGCCAGCCGTTCGGTGTGGAACCAGCTTTGTCTTTGTCAAACGTCCACACTTTGTGCTGAGCTGGATCCTTGAGCTCTTTCTTCAACAGCGTGCCGGCTTCGGCGATCTGAAGCTCAAGTATCTTTTCGCCATCAATGATCACTTGAACCTCGTAGACAGTTTGACCATTCACAGTTTTCATCTCGATTTCGTCGATGGTTCCGCCTTTAGCTTCTGCAAGGATGGTAGCCTTGACAGCTTCGGGCACCTGCTCGAGTGAAACCTCTTTCTCTTGTTCTGCAGTTTGCTTACTAGCTACTGCCTCAATGCACAGTGCTAAACCAGCAGCAATTAGCAGACTAATCAGTTTCCAGTTTTTTCTCATTTTTAAGTCTCCTTATACAAAAAATACAATTCTGTAAAATCTGTGTTTTATTTTTGTTTTGTTTTAGGTGTCTCGTCTATGATAGGGGCCAAATTATGGTCTTCGATATTCACTTGTGGCCATTCTGGGATAAGATTATCAGCCGTCAGCACCCGTGGCGTTATCAAGATTGTCAGGACACTGTGCCGGACTACTGTTTCTTCTTTTATAAAGAGCGGCCCCAGAATTGGAATATCACATAAGATGGGCACTTTTGTTGTGGAACGGCCCATTTCCTGCTGACGTAATCCCCCGATAATAATAGTTTGGCCTTGCTCAACGGTAACTTGCGTGGTGCATTGTCGAGTGGTCTGTTCGGGCAGTCCGGCATCGGGTGTAAAGGTGAAGGTGCCGACTTTAACATCGACGGCGAGATGGATTTGTCCATTAGGCAGAAGCGTAGGTGTAATTCGTCCTTCGGTGTCGGCGGAAATATCGCTTTTCTTCATGAGGGTGATGGCTTGGCCTCCCTCCTCGGAGGTCTCCTTGAAGAAGTAATTGAGTGTTTTTCGAATCATGATTAAAGACTCTTTTCCGCCCATTGCGACGGTTCTGGGGTTTGCCAGAATTGTTGCCTTTCCGTCCTTCACGAGGGTATAGAGGCGAATGAAGAACTCGCGTGGCAGTCTGCCCACGCCCCGGTACCAAGATTGTCCCACGCCGGGGAAAGTGGTGAGGCCGCCAAGTGTTAAATCAGGGGTGATGTCTTGGATGGCGGCGCCTGCGGGCTGAAATAGAGCAAAATGGCCCTCGGCGTAGGTCCAATCCAGGCCAAGGCTGCGGTTCGCCTCGTCGGATAGCTCGATGGCCAGAAAGTCTACAAGGATTTGGGGCGGAGGCGTATCAACCAGTCCCAAATCACCCTTTAACTCATTTAGCACATTAGACGGCCCTTTGTACAGAAGAAGATTGCGCGTCGGATTTTGCGTAAAGTATTGGGCATAGCTGGCTGGCAGGGAAGCAACGGCTTCTGCGACCGTCATGTACAATGGCTTGATGGTTTCAGTTACGACTTCCTGAATTTGCGCAGGCTTCTGCAATGGCTGTTGGGGCGGCGCAGGCTCTAACGGCTGTTCCGGCGGCGCAGCTTCCGATGGAGGGAGAACTGCTGCCGCCTCTCGACCCATGGGCGGGCCGATGTGCTTACCTGCAGAGCTGTCGATAAATCGGTCCGGCAGGTCCAGTCGATAAACGTTGGGCTGGAGGATTTTGTCTTCTTTGCTCACAATGGTTGCTATGGTAAGCAGAATGGAGCGGCTATCGGGCGACCATGATATATCTTCAATATTATCGCCCCGGTCAAATTTACCTAATATAACCTTTCGGTCGAGCTGTTCATCGTAAACAAGGATGTCAACGACTGTTTTTTCCCGGACATCATAGAGACTTAGCACCGAGCGTGGTTTTTCAAATTGGGGCTCCACAGGCCAGTTTCTGATTGTCCGGCGATTGATAAGAAAGGCGATTTTAGAACTATCATAGGACCACTTGGCGGACGGAAAAGAGTCAAGTATAGCCGTTTTTTCCGGGTAGCTTGTCATGATTGGCCAATATCCGCCGTTTACGGGGTCAATCAGATAAAAGGTGGAGATACTTTTTCCTCGATAGTCAAATCTTTCACCTTCAGCGAGAATCCATCGGCCATCCCAGGACCAAAATATTTCACCGATTTCAAGTTGTTTTTCAGTGGCAGGAGAGGTGGCTTTTGTAAGATTGCGGGCTTGGGTGCCGTCCGGCCGAGCGACCCAGCAATCGCAGCGGTCAAGCTGGCGTTCGGTCTGTGTCATGTCGATATTGCTGGTAAAAGCGACCCATTGGCCCGTTGGGCTCCATCGAGGAACATCTATATTTAACGACTGTGTGCCGATATCTGTCAGAAGAGCGAAATCCTTGCCGTCGGGACTGACTGTGGCCGCATCGAACCGGTCGCTGCTTGCTTCTATCAGCAGGCAAATCTTAGGGGGCAGGGAAGAACTCCACCTCTGTTCTTTTCCTTGGCCGCGTTCCGGCAGGAGCCTCCAGTTCTTGCCTGAGGTAGTATCCGCGACCCAGAGCTGGCGCGTACGTGCAGGTCCCAGTCGAACCTTGTACGCGACATATTTATCATCCGCCGACCAGAATGGTCCGTCATCCGGGTCGAGAGAGGCTCGGGTATAGGGTGCCGAGATGGAAAGGCTGCGCTTGGTCAGCACATCGTAGATATAGACCCCGCCCTGGCTTTCGACTGTGGCGGCATTGGAGAACTCATAGGAGAGCTTCTTTCCCGTCAATGACCACTCAGCAAAGAATGGATTTCCAATCGGGCTTACCGCTTCTTCACCGGAACCATCGGCATTCATTATAAATAACTGGCTCTGGGTGCTGCCTGGTATTTGGCGCACAAAAGCAATCAAATTTCCGTGGTACGCCCACGATACTGCTTTTGATTTGCCGTCATCCGTCAACGGTACCAGCGTGACCCCATCGGCGATGATTTCCGACAGTCCTACCGAACAACTAAACAGCAAAATACAGAATATCAAAAACATGACACATCGTAGTCTCTTACCCATGATAACGTGCATTTGGCAATCTCTCCAACAATGTATTACTATATAATCTCACCAGCAGAAGACGATTCTCGTATCGCGTGCGAACGCATCTGACCGTACACAACAACAAAAAACCGCTGAGCTACAATCCCCCTAAGCTCAGTGGTTCATGTATTAGCTACGAAGGACTTGTTTGTTACAGCTTTTGTCGTTCCTATTTACCTTCATCTTTTTCGCCTTCACCGCCTTCCTCGGCGCCTTTCGTTTTGCCTTTCATTTTGCTTTTCGTTTTGCCTTTTCCAAAAGCAGCCTCTTCGTTAAAGCGCCGGCCATCTGGGGTCAAAATTAGCTCTTGCTCACTACCTCCTTTTTGGAACCTGAACTCATAGAGAATCATCGTTTTCTTTTCAGACGCCAATTCAGTCTCCTTGCCAGCCGCTTTCTGGGCTACCTTTAGCGCTGCTGCAGGGACGTTGTCAATGCTCATTTGTTCCTCGATTTCCATCAGGTCGCCGGTAGGCGTAACCAGCACATCCATGTTTGTCCCGGACGCACTTTTCCATGAGCCCTCGTAGAATGTATGGTCGTACTCGACTTCCTCGGCAAACTCAGTGATCTCGGCGCCGGCAGCCAGCTTCTTGAGCGCAGCTAAGGCAGCCGCCGGGATATCCGCCTCTGTTACCTTGCGTTCGGCTTCGGCGGCCTCGGCCTCTTCGGTGGGCTTGACCGCTTCTGCGGGGGGCGCTTGCTTGCCTTTTTCCTTTTCCTTTTTCGCGTATGTCGCCGCACACAAGACGACCGCGAGCAGAGTCATAATAGCAGCGATTTTAAGATGTTTCCGTCTCATTTTTTGTCTCCTTATTCAAAAAAACCGTAAATTCGCAGCCTGCCACCGTTGTCAGGCTGTCTCACTCACATCAACTTCGTCTTCATTTTTTACTTCCTTGCTGAGAAGTTTGTGGCAGCAAAGCTACTTGTTCACAAATCCATACTTCACCAGGAGCAGGTTTTCGTCCTGGACAAGGCCGATTCCGGGTGCATGTATTTTGAACTCTTTTTCATTATCCAGCGGATTTTCCTCTTGGACTTTGAGGCAGCCTTTAAATTTTCCGGCCGGGGTCTTAAGAGTCGCATTTACGTCAACTATCTCGCCTCTGTCCATGGCCACCTTCGGAGCCACTTCTTGATAGTACCTCGCACCGAGCAGGGGTTCACCCGGCATCATCATGCCGGCCCGCGCGTTGTTCTTACCGTGTATCCAGGCGCCTTCGTGGGCGACTACCTTGCCTTGCTTATATTTATCCACTTCCTCGCCGAAATAAAAGACGCTTTTCGTCTGCTTGCATATGGCGAAGAAGTTTCTCGATATTTCGATTAGCTCTCCGTCTTCGGTTTCTCTTTCCTCCATGACTCTGGTCTCGACGCTTCCAATTTTCTTCGTTTCATCAAGCACAGTGATTATAAGCTGGACTGTGTGTTCTCCTTCTTTACCCTCAAGGATGAGCTGATAGCCCGGTTCCAGGATGAAGTACTTGTTCCTTCCGGTAGAGGTGAGGTCGCGGTTCTCAAGGTCAAAAGAATTCTGAAATATGTCGGCTTCCGTGACGCTTTCCTTTTCTTCTTCCTGGTCTTCTTTGGCCTTGAGGCCTTCAAATGTCTTCTTCAAGACCTTACCGTCCGAGGAAAACAGGACGTCAAACTCTTTGTCCTCCACGACCATTTCTATCTCGTAGAGTTTCTTTTCTCCTTCTGTAAACTCCCCGATGTCAACCAGCTTGCCATCGCCGACTTCCTTCAGAATGGCAGCTTTGACTTCTGGGGGCACCTCGTCGATGGTTACCTTCTTCTCCCCCTCTTGTGCTAAAGCAGGTACGAGAGAGACTGCGAGTATTATAACATTCGAAGCCACAAAAACCACCCTACCTAAAACTCGCGTCATCGCAAACCTGCTTTTAACCGATTTCCACACTTTCGCACTCATTTTTTTCTCCTTATTCAAAACGAATTGCCACGATTTTGCGGCCTGCCACCGTGGTCAGGCCGCCCGAGACGCCTCGGCTTTATCGGCTGGGATATTAGCAGAGCAAAGATGAGAAAATTATGAGAAAAAAAATATTTTTAGAACTTTTCAAAGTGTTGTAATTTCTTTTTTCCGCGCGACTTAGTTTAATTAAAAAGTGCTTCAACGAAAGTTTCGGGGTCGAACTCTGCGATATCCTCCGGTTTTTCGCCCAGCCCGACGAATTTCACCGGTATGTCGAGCTGGTCTTTAATGGCGATAACGATGCCGCCGCGTGCGGTGCCGTCGAGTTTGGCTAAGAATATGCCGGTGACGTTAATCGCTTCTGTAAATATCTTTGCCTGAGCAATTGCGTTTTGACCGGTAGTGGCATCGAGAACCAGCAGAACCTCGTTTGGCGCGCCCGGGATTTTGCGGGCGACTACGTCACGAATTTTTGTCAGTTGCTTCATCAGGTCCTTTTTTGTGTGCAATCGTCCGGCTGTGTCGAGAATCAGAATATCTGCGTTTCTTGCCAGAGCCGCTTCACAGGCGTCGAATGCGACCGCAGCCGGGTCGCTGCCGGTTTTTTGCTTTACGATTTGGACGCCGATGCGCTCGGCCCAGATGGTCAACTGTTCTACGGCGGCGGCACGGAATGTATCACATGCGGCGACGATGACCTTTTTGCCGTTCTGATTGAATATGAAGGCGAGCTTGGCGATGCTTGTTGTTTTGCCGGTGCCGTTGACGCCGGCAACCAGCACAACAGTCGGGCCGTTCTGAGCTAAATGTAATTGTCTGTCGTGGTGCGGCCAGTAACTTTTAATGTGCTCTTTGAGAAAAGGCGTGATGTCGTCGGTTGTTGCGATTTGCCTGCTGCGATAAGCAGCGCGCAGGCCTGATATGAGCTTATCCGTCGTTTCGATGCCGATGTCATCGCTTATCAGCGTTTCTTCCAGCTTGTCGAGCAGGGTTTCGTCGATGTTTCTTCCTATACTTAGCACGGAAGAAAGCGAGGTGCTGATTTTGTCGCGCGTTTTACCGAGCCGGTCTTTGAAGTATCCTGCCGTTTTAGTGAAAATTCCCACAACTGTTTCCTTAGAGCTAAAAATTGTTTTCTGACCCCGTTGGAGTTGCGGTCTCGCTTCAGACGGGGCTGATATACAGCTCTGATAGTATCGGGATTTTTGAAAAATTCAAGTCCGGCGAGGATTTAATTTTCGGCTCGGCCGAGTTCGCCCCGCCCCTCGAAGAGAGGCGAGGGCTCGCCGAAGTCCAGACCTTATGTCGGCCCTGAAGAAGTTTGCAATTTTTGTTTTTCGCCGTAAAAGGAGAATTTTTCTTTGACAAACTGAATAGCCCCGGTTAGATTTTGACTATCGTCCGGCGCCAAATGAGCAGGAGCCGAAACCAGAAAGATAATGTTTGGGAGGGTTAACATTTTGCGGCTTATTGCAGGGCTCTGATTTTGCGGCTTATTGCAAAGTGGGGTGCGGACCCAGCTTCGGCTCACGCGTAATTGGTGCGGGATTTCGACCTTATGGAAATCTCGAGACCCCATTTTGTGAGGGGACCCCCGATAAATTTTAGAGAATGGGAACCTTTTAACAGGGATGTTTTGATGAGTAGTCGCTCGGCGCATCGAGCATCAGTTCGCAAAGGATGGTGGTGTGGCAACTCGGGAAGTAGAAGACATTTTCGCCGATATACTCGAGCGTGCAAAAACGCTTGACCCGGCCAACGCCCGCAGGTGGTTCGAGAAGCTGACAGTTTTGCATTTGGACGGCGGTTCACTGGGAATCGGTTGTCCCGATGAGGCAACCGTGCAGTTCCTGCGCGACAATTGCAAAAGCAGTTTCACCTGCGCCGCTCAACAGATAACCGGCCATCTTGTCGCCGTGGATTTCAACGTTGGCACGGGTGAGAAATCTCGCCGCTCCTGGCCGGGGCTCAAGCTTCATCCTGATTATACCTTTGACAATTTTGTTGTGGGGCCGAGCAACCGGCTTGCTCACGCAAGTTGCGTTGCTGTCAGTCACTCGCCCGGCGATACCTACAACCCACTTTTTATTTACGGCAGCTCCGGCCTGGGCAAAACCCATCTCTTGCAGGCTGTATGCTTCGAAGCACAGCGAAGATCTGATGGTGAGGTCATCCGATTTTTGAGCTGTGAGGATTTCGTTAACAGGTTTATCAAAGCAATCGAGGAAGGAAATCTGGCCGGCTTTCAAAGCCAGTTTCGCTCTGTTGATATGCTGGTAATCGACGACGTTCAGTTCCTGCGGGAACGTGAGCAAAGCCAGGAAGAATTCTTCCACACGTTTAATACCCTTTACAACAACAGCAAACAAATCATCCTCAGCGCCGACAGCCCGCCCGGCAAAATTCCGTCGCTCGAAGAGCGTCTAATCAGCAGGTTCAACTGGGGGCTGGTTACCAGAATCGACCCGCCAAGCTTCGAGACGAGGGTTGCAATTGTGCAAAAGAAAGCTCATCTTCGGGGCCTAAGTATTTCCGATGAAATAGCGGCGTACATTGCTCGAAAAGTGCACGCAAACATCAGAGAATTGGAAGGTGCCTTGACGACAATTTACGCCGTAGCGACTACTACCGGCGAAGCGATTGACCTCGAATTAGCACAGAGGGCTATGGAAGGGCAGCTTAAATCATCGGCCCGGCACATAAGTATCACCGATATTATCGAAGTTGTAACCAGGCATTTTGACGTTCGGCTTGCGGATTTGCAGAGCAAAAAGCGCAGCCAGAGCATTGCCGAGCCGCGTCAGATTTGTATGTATTTGGCCAGGAATTTAACCAAGCACAGCCTCGAAGAGATTGGCGGTCATCTGGGCGGCCGCGACCATACTACTGTTATGCACGCCTGCAAAAAAATCAGCCAGGCCAAAAACTCCGACAAGCAAATGAACGCTGTATTGGACGAGCTGACAAAGCAAATTACCCAGACGCCGCAAGCATAAATAGTCAGCAATCAACCGCGCCGCCGCCAAAATCAGATTATTTATTATGAAAGGAAATTTAAATCGTGAGGCTATTAGTAATATCAAACCGCTTACCATTTTCAGTGGTAGAAGGCAAAGACGGGCTGGTATTCCAAGAAGCTGTTGGAGGTCTTGTCTCCGGTCTAAGTGCATATTTGGATTCGCTGAAAGGCTCATCCTTTGCCAAATCTGAATATATATGGATAGGCTGGCCTGGTATTTCAGTCGATAAAAAATCCAAAGAAGAATTAGAACAATTAAGCGCAAAATCACTTTCTGAATTTCACGCCCAGCCTGTTTTCCTCACAGCCAGAGCTATGGAGCAGTTTTATCAAGGATTTTGTAATAAGACAATCTGGCCGCTTTTTCACTATTTTCCTTCTCATACTGTTTACGATGAGGCATTGTGGCAACATTATAAATGTGTGAACAAAATCTTCTGCGAGGCGGTTCTGAGACTGGTAAAACCAGACGATGTCGTATGGATACATGATTATCATCTGATGCTTCTTCCTGGCCTATTAAGAGAAAAAATGCCGGACGTCCCGATAGGATTTTTCCTGCATATTCCCTTTCCATCATTCGAAGTATTTCGGCTTCTGCCGATGAAATGGCGCAGAGAGATATTAGAAGGTCTTTTAGGGGCAGACCTCATAGGATTTCATACATACGAGTATACTCAGTACTTCTTGCGATGCGTCCTTCGTATATTAGGTTACGAGCACAATATGGGTGAAATTTTTCTAAGCGGCCGTGTTATTAAGGCCGAGACCCTCCCGATGGGTATAGACTTTCAGAGATTTTGCACCGCAGCAAGTTGTCCGGAGGTGCAAAATGAAAAAGAGCAACTTGCCAAGACATTGTCGGATTTGAAGGTTGTTCTTTCGGTGGACAGGTTGGATTATACCAAAGGTATTATCAAACGGCTGCAAGGTTATGAAGCATTCCTCGAGAGCAATCCGCAATGGCACAACAAAGTTATTTTGCTGTTAGTGGTTGTTCCATCTCGCATAGACGTTGAACACTATCAGCAGACGAAAAAACAGATAGATGAATTTGTAGGGAAAGTTAATGGCCGGTTCGGCAACATCGGCTGGACGCCAATTTTGTATCAATATAGATTTGTCCCATTTCATCCGCTGGTTGCTTTGTACAGTGCCAGTGACATTGCGCTAATTACGCCGCTGAGAGATGGTATGAACCTTATTGCAAAAGAATACATAGCATCGAGGGTAGATAGAACCGGTGTTTTGATTCTCAGCGAGATGGCAGGTGCCGCAAAAGAGCTTGGAGAGGCAATTATCATAAATCCCAATAACATACAAGAAATTGCAGATGCCCTGAAAGATGCTCTGGAGATGCCGCAGGGCAAGCAGACAAAGCGTAATGAAATTATGCAGAACCGCCTGCAGCGCTACGATGTGGTTCACTGGGCGGATGATTTTATCGGTGAGTTGCTTTCTATAAAGGACGAGCAAAAAAGGTTTAATGCCAGATTATTGGGTCCCTCTATGAGGGAACAGATACTTAAAGATTTCAAAAAGGCCGAAAAAAGACTTATCTTTTTAGATTATGATGGAACACTTGTTCCTTTCGCAAGGTATCCTCAAATGGCAAAACCATCCGAGGATTTATTGAAAATTCTCAAACAGCTTTCAGAAAAGCCCGCGAATAGTTTAGTTCTTATCAGTGGTCGTGATAAAGATATACTCCAGAGCTGGTTCGGAACGCTTAACATGGAGCTGGTAGCAGAACATGGTGTATGGATAAAGGAAAAAGGCCAAGATTGGCGATTGGCAAAACCATTAACGAATGACTGGAAACCTCGGATTCGTCCTATACTTGAGATATATGCGGACCGTCTTCCCGGCTCATTTGTAGAGGAAAAAGATTTCTCTATCGTATGGCATTATCGTGGAGCAGACCCCGAACTTGCATATCTGCGCGCCAAGGAGCTTGCGGATGATTTAGTAAATTTTACAGCCAATATGGATGTTCAGGTATTACAAGGCAGCAAAGTCATAGAAGTAAGATGCTCAGGAGTAAACAAGGGTATTGCTGCAATGTATTTTGTCTCAAAAAACAACTTCGATTTTATGTTGGCTATCGGTGATGATTATACGGACGAAAACCTATTTAAGGTCATTCCCCCGATAGCTTACTCAATCAAAGTTGGGATGAGTCAATCTTATGCTAAGTTCAATCTCCACAGTTATATAGAAGTAATGAGGCTGCTTGAACAATTGATGGGAAAATAGGCCAAATTGTTTTTTATAAAATCCCATTTAGTAATGTTCTATTTACATTTTATCAAGAGTCGGTCATAGGATTCGGGAAGTTAAGATAAACCCGCAGCGGGCCCTGCTGGACTCTAAAGGAAATGAAACTCTCCCGCCTTTTTTGTCATACTAAACAGCAATCTGTTTGCAGTCACAAGTAATCTTCTCATGGACAGAAAACCGTTTTTGCGATAACATATCATGGCCGTAGTCGCCACGGCGCCCAGCCAGGGTGGTCTTGTGAGCTGGGTTGTGTGAAATTGCAGTCGCCACGGCGCCCCGCCAGGGATGAAACGTCAAGATAGACCGTCCAACTGCCTAAACGAGACTTGTCCGCGACTCGGCGGATATGAAATATGAAATAGTATTTACGGTGAGTGCATGAGCGAGCAGCAGAAGGAATTGACGTTGCAGACGCCCAAAACCAAGTCACTGCGTCCGGCTCTGATTGCATCGGAACATACTGTCTTTGATTATTTTATATTCTTAGAGCATCTGCTGGTTGGTTTTGCGGACGAATCGATTCCTGTGGCTCTGGTCTATCCATCAGGTTGCGATGCGGGCTCTGTGGCGACCGGCACCGCTGAGGTTATCAGCTATCCGGTTTTTGAATTGCCGTTGATGAAGCATCTAAGTAGAAAGCTGCTTGTTGAGCGGCTTGCGAAATTTGAGCCTACAATCCTGCACTGTCTATGCGAAAGCAAAGCATCGCTTACGAGGCATTTAGCCCGTCAATTAAATCTACCTTACGTGTTGACGGTCAATTCGTTTCATGAGCGATGGAAGCACTTCGTCTGTCAGAAGCGAATGTACCGGCTTTCAATTTCGCCGAGCCATTGTGTAAAAATCATTGTGCCGGCAAAAAGTATCGCGGCTAATATTGCCGAAGTTTACCCCTACCTTGCCCAGCGGATTGAGCATATAAATATCGGCACTTTTGTGGAGCAAGACCATGTGTGTTTTTCTCAGTCTTCTCGTCTTGCCAGTTTAGTAACGGCTCATCCGCTGGATAATATCAGTGATTTTGAGAATTTATTTGTCGCGGTCAGGCATTTAGTAGTTGACGGGTATGAATTTATGATGGTGGTAATGGGCAGCGGGCGGGCCGAGAGACAACTGCGGAAATTGCTTACTGCCCTTGATCTTCTGCAGACCGTTACTATTGTGCCGAGATTGAAGCCCTGGCGTTCGGTCTTGGCCGCCGGTGACATTTTCATTCAGCCTCAGGCCGGCACTGCCTTCAACCCTCTGTTGTTGGAGGCGATGAGTGTCGGGACTGCCGTCGCAGCCTCTAAAGGTGGTGTTGATGATTTGATTATTGAGGACCAAACGGCTGTGGTCTTTGACCCGAATGATGAGCTTAGTATATTTGGTGCCTTGCAAAGGCTTTTCGATAGGCGGGAGTTTGCACGTCAAATCGCCAAAAATGCACAGGAATATTTGAGGGAAAATCACACTGTCAGCAAGATGATTTCCGCCACTTTGCAGACCTACTGCGAGGCCTCCAGACTATAGAAAACATAAGACAGAATACAGAAGACAGAAATCTAACATCTGACCTCTGACATCTGACCTCTATCCTCTGACTTCTGACCTCTGACTATAGACCCCAGACCCAAGACCAATTAAGTCGTGAGTCTTGTGTCTTGAGTAAGGAATTTTTTGTTTTTGACTTTGATGTTCGTCACCGAAACTTTTCAGAGACCACATCTTTTATCTGCCGAATGAACATGGTTTCCTGCTCGTCCAGTTGCTCAAACAGCCTGGCCTGGCGCATATCGAATGAGCGGCGTGGCTTGGCCTGGGGTTTGTCTTTCTGGTCGCCGTTGTGAAAACACCAGCCGGCAGCTCCTGCTTCCAGGGCGCCTTTCAAGTCAGTAAAGAAGTCTTCGGTCTTCGGCTCCCATTGCGTTGGTTTGAATCCCCGGCGAAACGGTTCCTGATAATGTACCGGCACGGTTCGGCCGAGTTGCTCCATCATTTCATAATACTTTTTTGTCTGGGCGGTGGTTTGTGCCGGAGAATTAGGGTTGCGCGGCCGATGGGGGGCCAAAAAGTCTACTCTGGCGTCGAGAAGTATCTGTTTAAGTTCGTCTTTTTCGATGTCTCTGACGAATGATGCTGTAACCAGGCGATTTGGGTCCAGGTGTTTAATAAACTCTCGCAGCCCGGCTAATTCCTCGACCGAAACGAATCGATCGTCACGGATGTTTCTTTCGTTTCCCATGTCCAGATACCAGTTACGGTAGGGCTTTAGCGAGGTTGTTAAAGTTTCAGCGGCGCGACGCAGCGATTCGGTGCTTTGCAAGCGCACCGGTCCTGTGACTCCATTGCCGCGAGAAAGGGTTACGTCAACTACGATGCCGCGCCGGTCACATTCAGCTACAAGCCATTGAAGCTTGGCCAGGTAAGGCTCACGTGGATTTCCTTCCAGGTCGACGGCCGAAATCTCGTTATCGAATGCTCCCCAGGTTGCCCAGACGCGGAACCAGTTGAATCCGTATTTTTGCATGTCGTCGAGGTCACGCTGGATGAAATCCTCGGATGCCCCCAATGCGCCATAATAGCTGATGCCCGCCAGAAAGGTCGGTCTGCTATTGATAGTGAACTGCTTGCCATAAATTCCGAGCTCTGTGCCGGCAATGGCGGCACCGGCTGTCAAGATGCTCAGAAGAAAAATGCTTCGTTTCATCTTTACTTGTCCAAAAAGAAATTAGTATCAAGGCGCTCTCAGCTCAGGAGGCCATACTCTTTCAATGTCTGTTCGAGGATTCCTTTTTTATTTTCTTCCAGCGGCGTCATTGGCAGTCGCAGCTCCTCGGAGGCCATGTTCAACATTGCCATTGCCGCCTTGATTGGTATCGGGTTGGTCGCTAAGGTAAGCATGCTTTTGCACAGCATAAACAGCTTTTTGTGCCATTTCAGAGCGGAGACAAAATCACCTTCAAGAATTAAATCGGTCATTGCTTTGACGTCGGCAGGCACGATATTTGCCACCACGCTGATAACGCCTTTTCCCCCGACCGAGGCCAGAGGCAGCGTAAGGGAATCGTCGCCTGAGATGATGGTTAAGTCGCAACGCGTTGCGATTTCGCTGGCCTGGTCGAGACTGCCGGATGCTTCTTTGATTGCCACGATATTTTCAATCTCAGCTAAACGGGCGATGGTTTCAGGTGTCATACCGGCTCCGCATCGGCCAGGGATATTGTACAGCACTATCGGCAGGTCGACCTCTTCTGCTATCGCCTTGAAATGTTGATAAAAGCCTTCCTGGGTCGGTTTATTGTAGTATGGACCGACCTGAAGGGTCGCATCAGCACCGACCTTTTTTGAAAAGGCCGTCAGTTCAATGGCCTCAGCGGTGCTGTTTGAGCCGGCTCCTGCTATCACGGGGACTCTCCCGCCGACGGTTTTGACGACTCTTTCGATGACCTGTCTATGTTCTTCGTGGCTAAGAGTGGGCGATTCGCCGGTCGTTCCCACCGGCACTATCGCGTCTATGCCGTTTTCCAGTTGGAAATCAATCAGCTCATCGAGTGTTTGAAAATCGATTGCACCGTCCTGAAAAGGCGTTATCAACGCTACCATTGCCCCTGTAAACATTTTCTTTCTCCTTTTGAGTTCATTGTTCATAGTTCATTGTTCATAGTTTGTGGTTTGTCGATGAACTATGAACTCATAACTATGAACTATATCGATTTATCAGCCTTATCATTTCGACAGTTGCCTGCCTTATTCCGACGAAGACCGCCCGCGCTATAATGCTGTGGCCGATATTGAACTCGCAAAGACCTTTAATGCGTGCAACCGGGCCGATGTTGCGATACGTCAGGCCGTGGCCTGCGTGAACAATTAGTTTCTTTTTCATCGCGAAATCTTTGCCGGCTGCCAGCTCATTTAGTCTTCTCCTGACGGCTTGTTCGGTCTTTGCATTGGCGTACATACCGGTATGCAATTCGATAGCGTCGCATCCGGTCTCGGCAGATGCGCTTATTTGCTCTGGCTGGGGCGCGATGAAGGTGCTTACCAGGATGCCTTTTTTGTGCATTCTTTTGACCACTTCGGCAAGGCGTTTTTTTTGTTTAGCACAGTCAAGGCCGCCTTCGGTTGTCAGTTCAGCTCTTTTTTCCGGCACTAATGTCACCTGGTCCGGTTTGATCTCCTCGGCGATTTTGACTATCGGCTCGGCCATACACATTTCCAGATTAAATTTGCACGCGACCGTTTCCTTTAGCAGCCTGACGTCGCGGTCGTTGATGTGGCGCCTGTCCTGTCGCAGGTGCACCGTAATTCCGTTTGCACCAGCTAATTCGCACTGTACCGCCGCCCAGACAGGGTCAGGCTCATCGGTCAGCCTCGCCTGCCTGACGGTTGCGACATGGTCGATATTGACATTCAGCACAGCCATCTTTTTGCAGTGTGTATATCGTTTTGCGTAAGAAACCGCGGGTATCAATGTTACCTGCAGAACTATATCGCAGTGTGAGTTTCTGTCAAGTAAATTAAGCTATCAAAATATTTTGGTCAAGGGCTATTGTAATCAACTGTGAAACATCAACAATAGTTTCTTCTTTGCAGCTATCTATTGAATTCGCTCCGCATTTGTGCTATATTTCTTTATGGAGGTCTCGACAGCTTGGGTTTGTTATTGATTAGATTAGATGGTACGAGGGTGTTACTATGAAGTTTAAGGTCTTATTGTCCTGGGTGATTACTCTGGTTTGTGCTGCCTTGATTCTTGTCTCGTGTGGGGGCCTGAGGGTTCACTCGATGTGGGGCTGGGGCCACGGGCAGGGGCTTTCTATGGACGGGTATCGCCATAGACATAAAGAAGCGGGGCTCATGTACGATTCGAGTCGGGGCCTTTCTATTATTATTGGTTCTCCAGGGTATTACTACCATAAGGGCCACTATTACCGGTTTCGCAAGCCGCGATGGGAAAAGAGCATTTCTACTAAGGGGCCGTGGGAGTCTGTATCCGCAGAGGCGATGCCTCCGGGTCTTCGAACCAAATGAACGGGCAAGGGTGAATCTAAAGAGCATCCCTGCTGTTGCCTCGGCCTTATTAAAGGAAAAGTAGCAGCTCATGCACAATTGTCTTGGATGGCTTTGATGGCATTAGCCAGCAAATCCTTATTACTTGACCAATCTATTTCTTGCCAAACCAGCCTTTTCCGGTTATAAAAATAATTGCTGATTATTTAACCATTTAACCAGTTACCAGTTACTTTATAATCTCAGCGGTCTCTGCGTTCTCTCTGGTAAAAAATAGGAAAATTTATGAAGTTGAGTTGGGCCAGTCGCATTACGATTCTGAGGATATTGTTGATAATTCCCTTTGTCAGCTTTATGTTGAAGATAAATGACCCGGTACTTAGCCCCGACGCACAGCAGGCAATGCGGTATTTTTCGACTGTTATTTTTTTGACTATGGCGGTTAGCGACGGTGTTGACGGCTATTTGGCTCGCCGGAAAAAACAGATTACAAAGCTCGGAGCGTTTCTGGACCCCATTGCCGATAAGTTGCTGATGACCTGTGCCTGCCTGCTTTTGTCCTCACAGAGGGGACATGTCGAAGATTTCCTGCTGCCGCCGACGGTTGTGGTTTTGATAATCGGCAAGGACTTGTTTTTACTCATCGGTTTTACCATTGTTTATCTTATAACTTCACGGGTTTACATAGCTCCGGTGTTCGTTGGCAAGCTTGCTACGACACTGCAGTTGTCGATGGTAGCGGCAATTCTGATTGCGCCCGAGGTCTCCGTTGTTTTGGCCGGCTGGATTTGGTTTCTGCGGGTTCTCTGGTGGACGGCTGCGGGGACCGCTATTTTGGCAACCCTTATTTACATCCGCAATGGAAGTCGGTATATTGAACAGTATGAGCAGGGCATAGAAGCGAAAAACTCAAAATGAAAATGTAAAACCATAGCGTAAAACTCAAAAGTTTTAAGCTTTGAATTATGGTTTTTCGCTTGTAGCTTTTAATTTTTAGCTCGGTATATATGGCAGTGCAATTTAGCGAAATCCCCGATGTTCTGGAAGAGCTTCGCCGCGGCGGGATGATTGTCCTGGTTGATGCTGAAGACCGTGAGAACGAAGGAGATCTGGTCTGCGCCGCCGAGAAGGTAAGGCCGGAGATTATCAACTTTATGGCCAAGTTCGGTCGGGGTCTTATTTGTCTGCCGCTAACGGCTGAGAAGTGTGATTCGCTGGGTCTGTATCCGCAGACGGTTGATAATACGGCCCGTTTCGGAACGGCTTTTACGGTCAGTATTGATGCGGCCGAAGGAATAAGCACAGGTATCAGCGCCGCTGACAGAGCAAGGACGATTCAGGCAGCGATTGCCGATGACGCTAAGCCGGGCGACCTTGCTCGACCAGGTCATGTATTTCCACTGCGGGGGCGTGAAGGCGGCGTGCTGGTTCGAGCCGGACAGACCGAGGGCGCGATCGATTTGATGCGCCTGGCGTCTCTGAAGCCGGCCGGGGTCATCTGTGAAATTATGAATGATGACGGCTCGATGGCGCGAGTGCCAGAGCTGCTGAAATTCTGCGAAAAGCACAATCTCAAAATTGCTTCGATTGCCAAGCTCATAGAATATCGGCTGCAGCGTGAGAGCCAGGTCAAGCGCCTCGAATGCGTCAGTTTACCTACCGACTATGGCGACTTTACGCTGATTGGCTATGAGAGCATAACTTCCTCTGAGCCGCATCTGGCATTATGCAAAGGTGGTATTGGCCGGCTCGATGAGAATGGCAAATCCATCGAGCACGATGAGCCGGTTTTGGTGCGGGTGCACTCGGAATGTATGACCGGTGATTTGTTTCACTCGCAGCGATGCGAATGTGGTTATCAATTGATAACCGCGATGAAGATGATTGAGCAGGCCGGCAAAGGCGCTTTGATTTATCTGCGGCAGGAGGGCAGAGGCATCGGCCTGACCAACAAACTGCGGGCTTATAAGCTTCAGGAGCAGGGCCTTGATACCGTTGAGGCCAATCTGCGGTTGGGCTTTATGGCTGATAAGCGCGATTATGGGATTGGCGCTCAAATCTGTCGCGACTTGGGGCTGAGGAAAATACGCATACTGACTAACAATCCCAAGAAGATTAGTCGCCTCGAGGTTTATGGTATAAAAATTGTTGAGCAGATACCGCTGAAGGCTGAGCCGAGCGAGCACAACATCGACTATTTGCGAACAAAAAAATACCGCCTCGGCCATATACTCGATGAGGACTTATAAAGTGCATATAGTTTTAAGTGCCTAAAGTGCCTAAAGTTGAAAGTGACTAAAGTGACACGTTCGTGAGTGTCATCCTGAGCCCTCCTTCTTGCTTTCGCAAGAAAGCGGGGGGCGAAGGATCTGGTCAACGAAAAAGAGATTCTTCACTTCGCTGCGCTGCGTTCAGAATGACATCAAAGCTGTCACTTTAGGCATTTTAGTTCACTTTAGCTTTGGAATTTATGATATGAGAATAGGTGTCGTAATATTGGGCGTATTTTTCTTTATATTTCTTCTGGCCGAGGGCGGTTGTGAACAGCCGACGGCACCTCCGGAACCGCCCCCTGAGACTTATAACGGTTTTGATAAGTTTTCTACTTATGCCCCTTATGCCGCGGTGAAAATTAATATTCTTCCCTTGACTGAATTTATTGACGTCGGTGATGCCCAGCAGCCTGAAATACATCTTTACGTTAGTTTGTTGGACTCGTTTGGCTCTCAGATAAAATCGCCCGGCGTGTTTCGTTTCGAATTATACGAAAGAATTCTGCGCTCGGCTGAGCCGAAGGGTAAAAGAGTCTTTATCTGGGATGATATTAATTTGACCGATTCGGTTAAAAATAATGACCGCTGGCAGGACTATTTAAGGGCTTACGAGTTCAATTTGCCTTTCGAGACGGTGGGCAGCCAGAGCTACATATTGCTGGCTACATGTCTGTGCCCAAGCGGCAGGCGGCTTTCGGCTGAATTCGTCCTTAAACGCACAAAATAGCGTATAGCATATAGCGTATAGCGCAAGGGCAGGTTACACTGTCAGAAATTGCTATTTTTTTGCCGATGCGGAAATGCAAAAAGTCTCTGAACTGCCAGCTTTGCATGAATTTTTCTTGAAGTGAAGTTGCTAAGTTGGTATAAATATAATTGGTTAAGGTTGTGCCCGTGTAGGCGGGTATCTATGGAGTCTACTCCTCTGACCTGTGGAATCTTAACTGTTGGCGTCAAACAAGTCTTTGCAGCTTTTCGATAGAGGAGGAGTTATTATTCGAGCATAGAGTGGTAATACGGACTTTGTGCCGTAGAATAAGGATTTTTACATTTCAATTAACCGCCCATACGGGGCTTTTGAAGGGAAGGAGGTAAAGTAAACTCATACAGAAATTGTCCTGTGCAGACAAGGATAGAATTTAGTGAGAGTGTAAATTGTTACCGGTTGTTTTATACTTCTATTTTTTGTAGAAGGATAGTTATGTGTAAAAGCTAATTCCTTTCTATATAACTTGTCCAAGAAACATCCATGATAGCTTAAGGAGAAAACAAAATGTTTCACCAATCGTCTAAACAAATTTTACTCGGTATTTTCGTCGCATTGTTGTTAATAACAGTGCCGGTCTATGCTGTAAAAAACTACAAATTCTCCAACTACGCAGGTGGACACCAGATTTGGTTTGAAGTCGAGGATTACGATGAACGCGATCCCGACACTGATGAGTATTTCCCGGTTGTTTACAAGTCCGGTGCGTTCGGTCAAGCAATTACTCGAACAGGTGTTCCCGGCGGCATGATTAGCTGGACATTTGATATCAGCAAGGCCGGTGGCAAAGGAGGCACATGGTATTTCTGGGGGCGAGTAATAAATCCGGAAGGTTCGTCGGATTTTATGTTCGTGGAGGGAAGCCCAGGTGACCCAGTGCTTCCCGCTGGCCCACCCTACCCCGGAACCCCTACAGCGCCGGGTTTCACCGATGCACAGCGGCTTTTTTATCAAAATGCCGGACCTTCCTGGACATGGAGCAGGGCCGACCATGCGGAGGCTCATACCAAACAACTTCAAGACGGCGAGAACACAATGTACATCATTCACAGGAGAGGCAATAACACCGTGTTCTGGGATGTCTTTATGTGGACAGATAACCCTGACTATGTGCCCACCGATGCTGATTATAGAAACGCCGAGATACCTTCTGCTGGCTTAGCCACTAATCCAGGCCCGGCTAACGGGGCAACAGATGTACCGCGAGAGGTGGTCCTTAGCTGGACGCCGGGAGCTTACGCGCCACTGGTCAACGGTCACATAGTTTACCTCAGTGAGAGCTTCGACAACGTCAACAAAGGCATTGGCGGCGTCACCCAGAGTGCCGCCAGCTATGCTGTGCCCCAACGCCTTGATTTCAACAAGACCTACTACTGGCGGGTCGATGAGGTCAATGGCCCGCCCGACTATACAATATATAAAGGCGAGGTGTGGCAATTTACGGTTGAGCCGTTCGCTTATCCTATCGAGAATATAATTGCCGCCGCTTCCAGCCAGCTCAGCGAAAATACAAGGCCGCAAAAGACCATCGACGGCTCAGGACTGGACAAGAATGACCTGCACTCAATTGAGGAGGCGGCTGTATGGCTTAGTAGTATAACTGGAGCGCAGCCGACCTGGATACAGTATGAGTTTGACCAGGTTTATAAACTGCATCAGATGTGGGTCTGGAACCATAATACCTCCGTTGAGCCTGTTCTCGGTTTCGGCATCAAGGATGCTACTATTGAGTATTCTACCGACGGTGCCAACTGGACTACATTAGGTACTACTCACGAGTTTGCCCGAGCGCCCGGTACGCCTGGTTATGCTCACAATACAACGATTGACCTTAGCAGCGTGGTAGCTAAGTACGTCAAGATCACTGCCAATAGCAACTGGGGAGGCATTGTGCTGCAGTACAGCCTGAGCGAGGTCCGCTTCTTCCATATCCCTGTACATGGAAGAGAACCCTATCCGGATTCCGGGGCAACGGATGTTGACCCGGATGTGGTTCTTAGCTGGAGAGCGGGCAGAGAAGCAGCCCAGCACGATGTGTACATTAGCGCCGATGAGCAGGCTGTTATAGATGGTACTGCCCCCATCGTTAGCGTGGCCAAGACTATCTATGGTCCCTTGTCCCTCGATTTAGGCCAGACTTACTACTGGAAGGTCAACGAAGTCAACCAGACCGAGACCCCCGCAATGTGGCAAGGTGAACTCTGGGGCTTTACGACACGCCAGTTCCTTGTCGTGGACGATTTTGAGTCTTACAACGACCTTGACACAACTGACCCCCAGAGCAACAGAATATTTTCGACGTGGATAGACGGATATGGCACCACGACGAACGGCTCTATCGTTGGTTATGAGAATCCTCCTTTTTGCGAGAAAACTATTGTACACAGCGGCGAGCAGTCGATGCCATTCTTATACGCCAACACCGGCGGCAAAACATATTCAGAGGCCGAACGCACTTTTGCTGTTGGGCAGGATTGGACCACAGGCGGTGCTAAAATACTATCGCTATGGTTCTACGGCAAGGCGAGCAATACGGCTGAGCAACTGTACGTGAAGGTCAATGGTGTCAAGGTGGTATATGGCGGTAATGTGACTGATATTCAGAAAGCATTGTGGCATGAATGGAATATTGAGCTGGCATCGTTTGGCGTGAACCTGCAGAAAGTTACCAAGCTTAGTATTGGCGTTGGTAACCCGACCAGCACTACACCTGGCGGTTCAGGTGTGGTATATTTTGACGACATTCGACTGTACCGGTTGGCTCCACAGCCATAAGCCAATTAAAGTGGGATGAATTTCGCTTTTGTAAGGAAGGAGGTAATGCTAAAGTTTTGAAAAATTATCCTGGGCAAATATCGAATTTAGTGAAGGTGTGAATTTTTAGCTGTTTTCTTGAAAACAACGAGTGTTTTGATGTGTGGCCAAAATTAATCTTAACTTTTCTGAAGGAGGAATATTATGTCTAAGAAATCGATTTATTTATTTTCTTTTGTTTTGGTGCTGGGCCTGTGCTCTCATCTTGCGCATGGCAAAGTGGGCCTCGTGGGATACTGGAAACTCGACGAATCATCGGGTACGACTGCCACCGACTCGGCCGGTGGTGACAACAATGGGACGCTGAAAGGATTTCTGCTTCAGTGGAAACCATCGGGGGGTAAGGTCGGGGGTGCTCTATCGTATGGTGGGGATCCGCAATCCTACGTTCAGTTCTCTACAGAGGGCATGTCCGTAACTGCAGGAACAGTCGCGCTCTGGGGGTACCTTAACGATCCCCAACCGGGGCAGACCAGGTACTTCTTCGGGCATACGACGATACCGCACTGGGCAAACAGGATCCAGATCTACATGGATGACCCTACCAACCTGCTCGATATTGGGCTCGGTAACTCACACAGCCGAGCGATAGCTCTTATGTCCCTGCAGACCAAGACCTGGTATCATATCGCGTTAACCTGGGACGCCGGAAACTACGTCGTGTATATCAATGGCGAAGAAAAGGCAAGGGGTTCCTATAGCGGCTTAACTGCGCTCAACACAGAGGCTGACATTGGGAACGATGGTAGCCGGAATGGCCGGGATGAGGGCTTCGGCGGTCTTATCGACGAAGTTCGGCTCTACAATCGCGCCCTGGCACAAGCCGAGATTCAGACGGCTATGACGTTTCAGCCGGTACTTGCCGCTGACCCGTACCCCGCTGACGGGGCGACAGATATGCCGCGAGATGTGGTCCTTAGCTGGACGCCGGGCATCAATATACCAGCAGTCAATGGGCATACAGTTTACATTAGCGAGAACTTCAACGATGTCAAAAATGGCATTGGTGGGGTCATCCAGAGTGCTGCCAGCTATGCTCCACCCCAGCGCCTTAATTTTGGTACGACCTACTACTGGCGGGTCGATGAGGTTAATGGGCCGCCCAGCTATACGGTGTACGAAGGAGCTATCTGGAGTTTTACAACTGAGCCGTTCACTTATCCTATTCAGAATATCATCGCCACAGCTTCCAGCCAGTTCGACGCAGACACCGGGCCTGAAAAAACCATCGACGGCTCAGGACTGGACGAGAATGACCTGCACTCATGGGAAAAATCGTGTGTATGGGTTAGTAGTGCGACTGGAGCGCAGCCGACCTGGATACAATATGAGTTTGACCAGGTTTATAAACTGCATCAGATGTGGGTCTGGAACCATAATACTGCCATCGAGCCTGCTGTCGGTTTCGGCATCAAGAATGCTACCATTGAGTATTCCGCCGACGGTGCCAACTGGACTACATTAGGTACTACTCACGAGTTTGCCCAGGCGTCCGGCACGCCTGGTTATGCTCACAATACCACGATTGACCTTAGCGGCGTGGTAGCTAAGTACTTCAAGATCACTGCCAATAGCAACTGGAGAGGCATTGTGCCACAGTACGGCCTGAGCGAGGTTCGCTTCTTCCACATCCCTGTACATGGAAGAGAACCCTATCCGGATTCCGGAGCAACAGATGTGGAGCTGGATGTGACCCTTGGCTTCAGAGCCGGCAGAGAAGCAGCCCAGCACGATGTGTACATTAGCACCAATAAGCAGGCTGTGATAGACGGTACCGCCCCTGTCGTTACCGTGTCAGTGCCGAGCTATGGTCCCTTGTCCCTCGATTTAGACCAGACTTACTACTGGAAGGTTAACGAAGTCAACCAGACCGAGACCCCCGCAATGTGGCAAGGTGAACTCTGGAGCTTTACGACACGCCAGTTCCTTGTCGTGGACGATTTTGAGTCCTACAACGACCTTGACACAACTGACCCCCAGAGCAACAGAATATTTTCGACGTGGATAGATGGATATGGCACCACGACGAACGGCTCTCTCGTTGGTTATCAGAGTGCTCCTTTCTGCGAGAAGATTATCGTTCACAGTGGTGAGCAGTCGATGCCGTTCTTCTACGCCAACACCGCCGGCAAAATATATTCAGAGGCCGAACGCACTTTTGCTGTTGGGCAGGATTGGACCACAGGCGGTGCTAAAACATTATCGATATGGTTCTACGGCGATGCGAGCAATACGGCTGCACAGATTTACGTGAAGGTCAACGGCAACAAGGTCGCGTACACTGGTGACCCCGGTAACTTGGCGCTCCCGGCGTGGCAAGTACGTAATATCGACCTTGCATCGCTTGGCGTGAGCCCAAAGAATGTCACGAAGCTGGCTATTGGAATTGAGGGCAATGGCGCCACTGGTAAATTGTTCTTTGACGACATCGGGCTGTATGCGACAGCTCCTGTCGTTGCGCGTGTCAACGAGTGGAGGATCTCTAATGATGCTGATGATGTCGAAGAGGCGGTCACTTCGGGCAGCATCGACATGGCAAGCAGCGACCTTGAAATGCCCTATGAAAACACGGGTAAGGGGAACCCGCAAATAATAGGTGTGCGCTTTACGGGTATCCCCATTCCCAAGGGCGCGACTATTACCGAGGCGTGGGTACGGTTCCAAGTCGATGAGGATAAGGGCGGCACAGAGCCGGTTAATCTTATCATCGAGGGCGAACTGTCTCCCAATCCCGCTGCGTTTAGTTCAACTTCAGGTAACGTTAGCAGCAGACCCAGAACGACGGCAAAAGTGCAGTGGAGTGTGCCGAATTGGACTACCGTGGGTGACCATGGCCCTGACCAGACGACGCCGAACATCGCCTCTATCATCCAAGAGATAGTCAACCAGAATGGCTGGGCCAGCAGTGCCATAGTGTTGATGTTTAGAGACAACCCAGCCAATCCATCCACAGGCGTTCGATGTGCTGTGGCTGGGCCAGGGGACGACGCAGTGCTGCTGCATATAGACTATCAGTAAAATTGCGGCGCAACCCGACCTGGCAGATGGGGCCAAAGATGTAATTGGCCGTTTGGTAGCCGGCACAATAGTGTTGGCGTGATGCAAACTAAGTCCGCCATAGGCAGACATCAGTTCGGGGCCTATACCGATTAGTTCGGTATAGGTCCCGTTTTTTCGTATTGCGTATCTCGTATTTTGATGGGGATACGCTTGTCATTTCGCGAAATTTGCTTTCCCGGCTAAATTGGATTGACCTAATAGAGCTAATCTGCGATTATATCCTGCGGTTTAGCCTCATTTTTCCTCTATTTTTACAGGAACTTTTTGGGGCAATGTTGGTCTAATTGAGGAGAAAACCTGTGGCAGAAGCCGCGAATATGGATGCATACGCTTCTGATAGGCGTATCAACGTCGACGAGGCCGTGTTGGTTCAGCGGTGCCAGCAGGGCGATTCTGCGGCGATGGAACGGCTTATTCTGAGGTATCAGAATCGCATTTACAACGTAATTCTCAAGATATGCGCAGACCCAGACGACGCCGCGGAACTCACGCAGGAAACATTTGTCAAAATAATAGAGAATATAAATAGGTTCGAGGGCAGAAGCGGTTTTTATACCTGGGCTTTTAGGATAGCTGTTAATCTGACCTTAAATTATTGCCGAAGAAACGTCAAGCTTGGTTTTAGGTCGCTGGATGCCGAGCAAGTTCAATACAACAGCGACGCAAAGCAGCTTTTGAAGCAGTTTCTAAGCGATGACAGCTCGTTGGAGCCGGCAGTGATGGCTCAGAATAGGGAGATGTGCAAGATAGCCGTTGAGGCGTTGGTGCAGTTAGATGATGCACAAAGAGCTGTAATTGTCTTGCGGGATATCGAAGGTATGGATTATGCCCGGATTGCAGAGGTGCTGGATATCAAGTTAGGCACGGTCAGAAGTAGATTGAGTCGGGCCAGAAGCAGGCTAAGACAGATTTTGGAGGCCATTTTGTAATGAAAGAAAATCCAGAAATCGATGAGCTGCTGAATAGCTACATTGACGGAGAGCTGACGGGCAGACAGCAGACCGAGGTTCAGCGGCTGATTGCACATGATGCGGAGGTTGCCAAGCGGCTGCGGCAACTGAAAAGATGTAAGATGTTAGTAAGCTCTCTGCCTGTCGCCGAGGCTCCGGAGGGGATGTTGGAGGATATAAAAGCTTCGCTGGAGAGGAGAGCGCTGCTGGTCGAGCGGCCGTCAGATTTTGACCAGCGCGCAGGGGCAAGACATTTGCTGGCTCGAAAGGTCATGGCCGCCGCGGCTATGATTGGACTTGTGGCTGTTTTGGGGGCCGTAGTCTATATAATAGTAGCTCCCGAAACGGTCCCCCAGAAGCCGGTTGCTATCGAAGAACCAAAGCTCCCCGGAGAAATTGAGGTGGTAAGACCCAGGCCAAGCATCGTGGCAATAGAATTTAATGGAAGTCTTGAGTTGAGGACGAGCGACCTGGTTGCTGTTGATGCATTTATCAACAGCGCGATTGAGGATAACGGCCTTTCAGGTCCCATCAGTCCGGCACGCCAGCAAGACAAAAGCGTCTATTCTCTAAGTTGCAGCCAGGAAGGTTTAAATCTGCTGTTGGTTGATTTGGGCAGCATTTGGGATAAGTTCGATTCGGCAACGTTGTTTGTTGAAACTGAAGTGTTTGGCAGACAAATAGAAGTTGAAGCAGTTACCGCTGAGCAGATTACCGAGATTGTCAATCAGGATAGTTTGCAGAGGCGTACCGAGGTCGCAAAAGATTTCGCCCTGTTGAACGATACGGCCGGACGTTTGCCGGGCAGACAGATTGTAGCAGGGATAGACGAAGTAAGCCGTAGTTTGATGACTATACCAAAGCCGGTCATGACCGGCAGCCAGAGAACGACCAAGAGACCGGCGCGCCAGGCCGAAGATAAGCAAAATGTGCACTTAGCTATTGTGGTTGTCGGCAGCGAGTAGTGGATTGCTGATTTTGATATACTTGAGCTTCCTAAGACCGCGAAGCGTGTTAGGATGCAAGCAAATTGCCAAATTAGTTAAATCTTGATATTCCTCCATACCGTCCAGTCAATTCAGAGTATTTAATCCATTGCCCCCTATGATGGGACTTTTGACCAAAAGGAAAAACGATAAGCTTTTTGTTCAAATTTTTCATTTGACGTATGCAGACCGGATTGTTTATATGTCAACTGATAGAGGAATTAGCAGATGGTACAGTTGAGACAGGCTAATTTAAGAGGTTGTTCGGTTTCGGTTGTTGCCCAACAGAGGGTTCAACAGCCGCGGAACCCCATGCTGCTTGATCAACTGAAAGAGGCGTTACGCTCTCGACATTATAGTCGTCGGTTTAGTCTTTTGAAGGTGGTGAGCTGGGCCCCATGTTTTGAACCGAGGCGGCAAAGGCGTCAAGAGTCCTATGGATGATTTGTAGAGGAGCAATGAAGGTTTTTATGCAGAAACCATATATACCCCCACGTTCACGGCAGAGCTTGCCTTAATGCTCTGCAAATACAGGCTTTATGCGAACGTTGCCGCAGGGGGTTTATACCGCGATGTCGCGGCCAAAAGGTGTTATGAAGAAACCATATAATCATTGTTAGGCAGGTTTCCCATGACAGATCTCTCCACAGTTTCGGGCGGCATACAGATTGCAAAGAGTTGCTGGGCCTTCCTTGAGTACCTGCGCTGGGTCGCCGGTGCTGACGTCATCAGCGCCTACTTTCGATACGACGGCACCCGGGTGGAAGGGTCGGACAAGGTCGAGGTTGAGCTTCACCGAGTGGAAGGGCAGGCGAGTGTCTGGTGGTTTTCGGTCAAGCCATTCAGCGACTATGCGTTCGTCCGCGAGCCAGTCAATCCGTCATGTGCGCACGAGATCATCGGGCAGGTCGTTGGTGAAGCGCTACCTGATTCACGCTACTGGCGCTGGGTGGCCCCGACGCTGCCGGGCCAGATTTATGGCGGGAGCGATCCACCGAACCTGAAGGTCGATTTCTTGATCTTCGGGTACAGGCCGAAGGCTTTGCTCAAGCACTTCGGCGAGAAGTAACGTGCTGCCCAACAAGGCAGTGGAGCTGACCGCTGGCTCGCCTCCGCTCGCCACGGCAGCTCACCGCCAACGTTACGCCGATTTCCTTTTGTCTTTTGTTACAGGCTCGGTTTTTTCGGTGGATTTCGTCTCTTTGCCTTCGGCTTTAGTTTCCTTCTTCTCGATGTCTTTGCTGGTTGTGTTTTTCTCACTCTCGGCTTCTTTCTTATAGCTTTCAGTTCGATAATCGGTTGCGTAAAAGCCCGGGCCTTTGAAAATTACCCCTGCACCGACGCCAATCAGCCGTCTGGCGCTTGTCTTATCACACTTTGGACACTTGCGGATAGGCTTGTCTTTTATCGATTGAAATTGCTCAAATCCGTATCCACAACTTTCACAGATATATTCATAAGTCGGCATAATTCGTATCTCGTATTGCGTATTGCGTCGTGCGTTGCACGTATATCATAAAGAATTTTTTCGCACGACGCACTACGCATGACGCACGACGATCTTACTGCGTATCAATTGTTTCTTCTTCGATGTTTGTTTGCTTCTGTTCGTCTACTTTTTCTTCTGGTTCTTGTTCGGCTTGTTCCTTTTGCTCAGCCGGCTGTTCTGCCGGCAGTTTATTGACAATTACTCTGCTTGGCCGAATGACCCGGCCATTGAGTTTGTATCCTTTTTGAAATTCTTGGAGCACGAGATTGTTTTGTTTATCGGGTTCGGCTTTTTGAAGCATAGATTCGTGCAATGCTGGGTCGAACTTTTCGCCCAGTGCCTTTATCTGCTCTACACCGTGCGATTTTAAGATGTCGAGTATCTGGTCGTAGATGATCCGGATGCCCTTAGCAAGCACGTCCAGGTTTTCGGCAGAGTCTGCATTTTGTAGTGTATGCTCGAAATTATCGAGAGCCGGCACAAGTGTTCTTATTATCTTTTCCTTTTCATAAGCGATGGTCTCGCTGATTTGTTTGGGGGCCCGTTTTTGAAAATTTGTATAGTCCGCACTGACGCGCTGGTATTGGCCGATAGCAATTTCGAGCAATTCGCGCAGGCAGTCGTTCTTCTGGTTTTCAAATTCTAACAAAGCTTTGGTTTCATCCTGCTCTTTTGGCGATTTACTCTTCAAGGCCTCCTTGTGCTTGTCTAATGCTTCTCGCAGAAGACTACTGCTCCGCGGTAATAAAGAGTCTAAAAGTCCGTAGAAGTCTGCGAAGCTGCCCTTTACTGTACCAGGTTCTTGCGGCTCTTTCTGCTTATCTTTTCTTTTCTGCTTCATCACTGGTTACCAAAATGTTTTTTTAGTTTCTCGAAAAAGCTTGTGGACTTTGGAGAAACGGTTTTATTTTCGGTTTTTGCGAATTCCCTAAGCAGCTCTTGTTGTTTTGTGTTTAGTCTTGTTGGTGTTTCGATAGTGATTTGTACGAGCTGGTCGCCCGTTCGGTGTGTTCGCATGTCTGGCAGGCCCTGGCCTTTTATTCTAAAGACGCTTCCATACTGGGTGCCCGGCGGGATTTTCAACCCCCGTGTGCCGTTGAGACTCGGCACGTCTATAGACGCGCCAAGCGCGGCTTGTGTAAAGCTTATCGGCACGACAGCGATAAGGTCGTTTCCATCGCGCTGCAGAAATTCGTGTGGTTTTATCCTGACGTAGCAGTAGAGGTCGCCTTTTGGTCCGTTGTATCGGCCAGGTTCGCCTTCGCTGGCGACTCTTATACCCTGTCCTTCATGAACGCCAGCCGGGATTTTGATATTGACGATTCTCTTCTTGGGGACTCTGCCGGTACCTTTGCATTTCTTGCAGGGGTTGGTAATGACCTGTCCGCTGCCTCTGCATTGCGGACAGGTTGAGACCATCTGGAAGAAGCCGCCTCCTCTTGCGACCTGGCCGGTTCCTCGGCAGGTCGAGCATTGAGCAGGTGCGCTTCCTTGGGCACAGCCGTTGCCGTTGCAATCGGGGCATATATCCTGACGGGTAAATTCAATGGTTTTTTCTACGCCTTTTGCGATGTCTTCGAGTGTTAGTTCGACGCTGGTTTCCAAATCGTAGCCGCGCGTTGGCCCGGCTCTGCCTGCTTTTCTGCTTCGAGTCCCGAAGATATCGCCGAAGAAATCATCGAAGCCAAAGATATCTTCAAAGATACTGCCGATATCCTGCCATCGCATATGCGTGTAGTCACGCATACCTATTCCGCTGAGACCTTCGTGTCCGAACTGGTCGTAGCGTTGCCGCTTGTCGGCGTCGCTTAAGACTTCGTAGGCCTCGGCACACTCTTTGAACTTCGTTTCGGCTTCTTCTTTATTATCCGGATTCTTGTCGGGATGATACTTCATCGCCATACGCCGGTATGCGCGTTTTATCTCATCTGTGGAGGCGTTCTTGCTTACCCCCAGAACTTCGTAGTAATCCCGTTTGGCCATAATATCGTATTGCGTCGTGCGTATCGCGTCGTGCGTATTGCGTCGCGCGTATTACGTATTTGGTGTTATGTTAAAGTTTCTTAAGCATTTTACTCACTACGCATCACGCAATACGCACGACGAGTTTTATCTCACGGACCCTGGTATTGGCTCTTCGTCTTTGTCCTTATCTTTTAACTCTGTTACCAGTACGTTGGTAGTTAACATCAGTCCTGCTACCGAGGCAGCCATTTCCAGTGCGGTTCTGGCAACTTTTGCAGGGTCAATAATTCCGGCTTTGAACATATCAACGAGCTGGCCGGTATTGGCGTCGTAGCCGATATTTTTGCTCTTTTCCAGTTTTTCCAGGAGTTGAGCAACGACAACGTCACCGTGGTCGCCGGAGTTCTCCACGATCTGCGCTGTTGGCGCTTTGAGCGCTTTTATCACAATGTCAAAGCCGATTTTTTCATCGCCTTTGGCCTTTGCTCTGGCCTTTTCTACCTGCTCGATAGCCCGCAGGAACACGATACCGCCGCCGGCGACAACGCCTTCTTCGGTTGCAGCCCTTGTCGCATGCAGTGCATCCTCCAGCAGGTCCTTTCGCTCTTTCATTTCTGTTTCGGTTGCGGCGCCGGCTTTGATAATGGCAACTCCCCCGGTCAGTTTCGCCAGCCGTTCCTGCAGTTTTTCACGGTCGTAGTTGCTTGTTGTTTTTTCAATTTGATTGCGGATTTGATTGCAGCGAGCGACAACATCTTTCTTTTTGCCGGCCCCTTCGATTATCGTGGTCGTTTCCTTGTCCACAACGATTTTTTTGGCCTGTCCTAATTGCGAAAGGTCGATAGTTTCAAGCTTAATGCCCAGGTCTTCACTGATTACCTGCGCGCCGGTCGAAATGCCTATGTCGGCTAACATTGCTTTCCTGCGGTCGCCGAAGCCGGGAGCCTTGACCGCGCAGACCTTCAAGATGCCTTGCAGGCGGTTAATAACAAGTGCCGCCAGGGCCTCGCCCTCAACGTCTTCTGCGACGACCAACAAAGGCCTGCCCACTTGAGCGATCTTTTCGAGCAGCGGAATAATCTCGCGAACGCTCGATATTTTCTTTTCGTGCAGAAGGATATAAGCGTCTTCATGGACCGCTTCTAAGGTATCGGCGTTAGTCATAAAGTAAGGGGATATGTAGCCTTTGTCGAACTGCATACCTTCGACTACGTTCAGCTCACTTTCCATTGCCTTGCCTTCTTCGACCTCGATAACGCCCTCGTTGCCGACTTTGTCGATTGCGTTAGCTAAGATTTGACCGACTTTTTCGTCGTTATTTGCACTGATAGTTGCCACTTTTGCAATATCATCGTGACCCTTCACAGGAACGCTGACCGACTGGATGAATTTGGCAACGACTTCGACAGCTTTGCTGATTCCCCGCTGGATGGCCATCGGGTTTGCGCCGGCGGTTACGTGTCTTAGGCCCTCGGTGTAGATTGCCTCTGCCAGCACAGTTGAGGTTGTGGTTCCGTCACCGACAATGTCGGAGGTTTTGCTGGCGACCTCATTGACCATCTTTGCGCCCATATTTTTGAATGGTTCAGGCAGTTCGATTTCCTTGCTGACCGAGACGCCGTCCTTTGTAACCTTTGGCGAGCCCCAGCTCTTGTGCAGGATAACATTCTTGCCGGTCGGTCCGAGAGTGACTTTCACCGCATTGGACAATTGTGACAGGCCGTCTTTCAAATGTGTTCGTGCTGTATCGTCAAACATTAATTGCTTTGCCATTTCCGTTACCTCTTCTATTTTTTCCTTGTAAGATTTTTGTTTCTTAGGTCTATGAACAATGAACAATGAACTATGAACTATGAACTATGAACTATGAACTACTTTACCTTTCAACGATTCCGAGGATGTCACTTTCTCGCAGGATTACATATTTTTCTCCCTCGACCTCTATTTCGCTTCCTATATATTTGGCATAGATAACATCGTCTTTTTCTTTTACAGACATTTTGCATCGTTTTCCGTCGTCAAGCAGTCTACCCGGTCCTGTGGCAATTACTTTACCGATTTGTGGTTTTTCTTTTGCGGTATCCGGCAGAATGATACCGCCGGTCGTTTTCTCTTCGGCTTCTGATTGTTTGATTACGACTCTATCATCTATGGGTTTAAGTTTCATAACTGGCTCCTTGTCTATCTATGTTCCACTTTTTTGGACTTTGAGTTATTAGCGGAATACAGGATAGCCCCCTTAGAATTGTCTGGGGTGCTAAAACCGCTCTTACTTTTTCGCTTTCTTACATCATATCCATATCTTCGTTGTAGCCGCCGCCCGGTGGCATAGGCGGTCTTGCCTCTTTTTCTTTGGGCTTTTCGGTAACAAGGCAATCGGTCGTCAGCAGCAGGCCTGCTATGCTTACGGCGTTTTGTAGAGCAATTCGTGTAACCTTTGCCGGGTCAAGGATGCCGGCTTTGGGCAGGTCTTCATATGTGTCGGTGTCGGCATTGTAGCCGAAGCCGCCTTCGCCTTCTGCAACTTTGTTGACTACGAGATTTGCGGTTGCACCGGCGTTGTCAGCGATGTAGTAGCAGGGCATTGAAAGAGCCTTTGCAAGAATATCGGCACCGGTTTGCTCATCGCCTTCGAGTTTTAGTTTCTTTACTGCATCGATACAGCGGATTAGCGCTACGCCTCCGCCCGGAACGATACCTTCTTCGATGGCTGCTCTGGTGGCGTGGAGGGCATCTTCAAGTCGGGCCTTTCTTTCTTTCATCTCCGTTTCACTTGCGGCGCCGACATTGATTTGAGCTACGCCGCCGGTAAGTTTGGCCAGCCGTTCCTGCAGTTTCTCACGGTCATAATCGCTGGTTGTAACTTCTATTTCGTCCTTTATCTGGTTGATTCTGCCGCTGATAGCCTCCGCGTTGCCTGCTCCTTCAATGATAATTGTATTGTCGTTACTGATGGTTACCTTTTTGGCCTGGCCGAGCTGTTTTACACTGATGTTTTCCATCTCTATCCCCAGGTCTTTGAAAATCGGCTCGGCACCTGTTAGTACCGCTATGTCCTGCAGCATTGCCTTTCTGCGGTCGCCGTAACCGGGTGCCTTGACTGCTGCGGTCTGCAAAACGCCTCTTAGCTTGTTAACCACCAGCGTTGCCAATGCTTCGCTCTCTACATCTTCGGCAATAATCAATAGCGGCCTCTTGGCCTTTGCAACCTTTTCGAGCAACGGCACGAGTTTGGCGACATTGCTGATTTTCTCCTCGTAGACGAGTATGAATGGTTTTTCCAACTCGCAGACCATATTCTCGGTGTCGGTTGCGAAATGCGGTGAGAGATAGCCGCGGTCGAACTGCATCCCTTCGACGAACTCAACAGTTGTCTCGAAGCTTTTGCCCTCTTCAACCGTAATAACGCCATCTTTGCCGACGCGATTGAAGGCATCTGCCATAATTTTTCCGATTTCTATGTCATTATTGGCTGATACCGAGGCGATATGGATTATGTCATCGGCCTTGGTGACATCGATAGGCTTTGCCAGCGAGGCGAGCTTATCAGTTACCACCTTGGCGGCCTGTTGCATGCCCCGGTTCAGGGCCATAGCGTCGGCGCCGGCCGCGAGATTTTTGTAGGCTTCTTTGAACAGCGCTTCGGTGAGCACGGTAGCGGTTGTTGTTCCGTCGCCGGCGATTTTCGAGGTCTTGCTTGCTGCTTCTTTTACGAGTTTTGCGCCGAGATTTTCGTTTCTGTCGGTAAGGTCAATTTCTTCAGCAACCGTTACGCCGTCTTTGGTTACGGTTGGGCTGCCCCAGCTTTTATCGATGACGGCGTTTCGGCCTCTTGGGCCAAGAGTTGGTTTTACTGCTGCAGCGAGTTTTTCTACGCCGGCCAGTAGCTTTGCCCTTGCATCAGATTCAAATGCCAATTGTTTAACTGCCATAATTGCTTGCCTCCTTAAATTGTCTGCCTTATAAAAGGTTTAATCATAATTTTCGCATAAATTAAACAAAACTGCAAAAGATATACCAGCTTTTTTGCAGCCTAAGGGCTATTTTGAGCAGCTTGTAGTAAGTGGCTTGTTGACAAGCAATTATGAAATGTAAAAATCGATAATAAGTTTAGCCGAGGTGGATTTACGGGCCGAGAAAATGCCAATTTTGGCACAGAAATCGGCCTTATTACGCCAAGTTGACAGGGATTTTAGGATTGGCGTACAGCAGATAGCGTTAGTCCTGTCCTGCGGAGGTTCGGCCGCGGAGGGCATAGAGTTTGTAAAGGCGATACCTGTCCACGCGGCTACGAGGTTTGTGTTTGAAAAAAATTGGGGTTTTAGTATTGTGGAGGGGCGGCGTTTGATTTTGTGCCGGCTGCGGGAGAAAAAAAATTAAAAAATTTTATTTTTTTTCTTGACCTGTCTTACATATGTAGGATAATTTAATCTGACATATGTAAGAGGAGACACATTATGGCAAAGCAAAAGTTACGGGCGATGAGCCCGGCAGAAACTGAAATTCTAAGATTAGTCTGGCAGCTTAACCAAGCAACCGTGCAGCAGATATGTGAACTCTTGCCCCCCAAAAGAAGCATCGTCTACAAAACGGTTCTAACACTGCTGAGTCGGCTGGAAAAAAAAGGCTATGTAAAACACAGAACAAGAGGTAAAGCTCACGTGTTTTTCCCAGCCGTCAAACGTGAGGATGTAATCAAGAGAACGGTTTTTGATTTTTTAGACAGGCTTTTCGGCGGCGACCCCAGACCTCTTATGCAGTTTCTGGCTGAAGATGGCAAGATTAAAGCAGAGGATATAAAAAGATTGAAAAAGTTGTTAGAAAAGAAATAGACATTTTTTGTTGCGGAGGTGTTGACGATGGAGACTTATTTGACACGAATCACAGATTATCTTTTTGCCCAGAGCTGGCAGATAGCAGTTTTGATGGTGGCTGTTGCTGCTGCAGCGTTTGCTTTAAGGAACAGAAGTGCCCATATTCGCTACCTTCTCTGGCTAATTGTTCTGGCCAAATGTCTTGTGCCGCCGCTGTATAGCGTGCCTCTGGGCGTTTTGCCAGCGCAGAGTCGAATCGCTCAGCCCTCGGCAGACCGCTTGTCGGAGACAGAGGCCGAGGCCGGGGAGCCTCTATTGGCCTCTGAAACGAGGCGAGCACCGGCAGTCGATGCAATGCCTGCTGAATCAACCAAAGAAACGCCCTCGAAAAAATTCGAAATTCTAAATTCTAAATTCTAAATTCACAATTCCGCCGACGGCATTGGGTATTGCCTGGATAGTAGGGGTGGGTGTCTATTTGGTTATGAATCTCCTGCGGGCACTGCGCGCCGATTACTGGCTGTGGAAAAAACGGCAAACACTCTCAGCCGAATTACAAACCGATACCCAAAACCTACTCTGTACCTACGGCTTTAAGAAATTCCCCAGAATCTACTTGATGGACGACATAAACCAGCCATTTGTATGGGGACTGTTGCGTGGTAGCATTTATCTGCCGGCTGATTTCGTCAAGGTTAATAACGCTGAGCATCAAAGAAGCATCTTAGGCCATGAATTAAGTCATATCCTGCGTTTTGATGCTGCTGTGAACATTTTACAGGTTATCGGTCAAGCTATATTCTGGTTCCATCCCTTTGTTTGGTGGGCGAACCGAAAGATACGTCAAGAGCGGGAGAAATGTTGCGATGAGATGGCCATTGCTTATTTGAGGGACTTACCGAGAGATTACGGTATGGCCATTTTGGAGACCTTAGTAGCTAAGTATGAATCGACCCGGCCAGTTCCATCGTTGGCCGTAGCCGGGCCAGTAAAAAATATTGAGGAAAGGATAAAAACCATGATGAAACCAGGAAAAAATTTTTACAAGCGTCCAAGCTTGGTAGTTATGACGGTTGTACTGCTTCTGTCCTTGCTGACCGTCCCAACCACGCTTGACTTAAACGCCCACGCAGAAACAAAAGCTCCGCATCAGAAAGAGGCAGAACCAAATTCGTTTGGGAAATTGGAGTACGTTGACCACCTGACCCGCGCGAATTTGGCCAGTGTCACCTCTATCGGGACCAGTCCCGATGGACGGTACGCTTATGCAGCAGCGTATAATGCAAGTGCCCTGCTTACCTTTAAGCGTGATCCAGAAACTGGGTATCTTGAGCATATCCAGACAATTTCCGATGACAACGATCTCAACGGTGCTGTTAAGGCTCGAGTTAGTCCTGATGGACGCTATGTGGTCTGCGTTTCCTTCCGCTCTAACACGGTGAGCCTTTTTGAAAGAGATAGCTCAAAAGGCTTGCTCAATAGGTCGGATATCGTCAGAAAAGATGAACGTGGTGGGCCAGGTCTATCTTGGGTGATCGATGCTGTATTTTCGCCAGACTCAAAATTCGTCTACACCATTGCCGATCATGGTCAGGGAGCCGCTGTATCAGTTTTCCGCATAACCCAGCAGGCAAAGCTGGAGCTAATTCAAACAAATACTGGCGAAGACAAGTGTTTTGCGGGCGCGCGGGGAATTGCCATAAGCCCCAAAGGCGATTCACTCTATGTGACCAGCTATCAGGCCTCGAACTTAGTAGTTCTGGACATAGACACTCAATCAAGAAAGACCAAGGTGCGACAAATAATCAAAGACGAACAAGGGGATGTACACAGCTTAGGAGGGGCTTTTTCGGTAGCATGTAGCCCTAATGGTGATTTCGTTTACACTAGCGCAGGAAGGTTTGTAGGGGACAACGCAGTGTGTGTTTTTAAGAGGACCTCTGACGGAACACTTTCATTTGTTCAGGAAATATTCGATGGCCAAAAGGGTCTGGCGGGATTCGTTGGGGGCAATGAGCTATTGGTCAGCCAAGATGGAAAGAACCTTTATGTTCTTGGCTCTCGGTCGAATTCGGTCGTTGTGTTCAAGCGAAATCTTGAAACCGGCGAACTAATCTATCTGCAAACCTTTTATGATAGCGAAGTTGCCGGCGAGGATGGCTCAGCCAGCGGTATCGGAATCAGCCCTGATGGCGAATATGTCTATGTTGCAGGAGAAGGCGATAACTCTATCCTTATCTTCAAACGCTTAACCGGGACGAAGAAAAGATCGGCGGACACATTTCACGGTGCTGCATCTTCCGGCGACATCGCTCAGGTCAAATCACTCATCGCAGAGGGAGCGGATGTAAACAAAAAGGCAGAGAGAGGCTATACCTCTCTGCACTGTGCGGTCAAGGCAGGTTACAAGGATGTCGCACAGCTAATTATAGCCAACGGAGCCGATATAAACACAAGAACTGGCTCTCGTGGCTGGACGCCTCTGCATATAGCAGTTATGCAGAGCAACAAAGACATGGCCGAATGGCTCATCTCCAAAGGAGCCGACCTCAACGCAGCGAATCAGAATAATGAACTAACGCCCTTGCTTATCACAGGAATGAGCGGAAAGACAGACTTGGCCGAATTGCTCATAAGCAAGGGTGCCAATGTAAGCACGTGCGACAACTATTTCAAAACGCCCCTCCATTACGCAGCCAGAAATGGACATGGAGAGGTAGTTCAACTTCTAATTAGGAACCAGGCCGACATCGAAGCAAAATCCGGCTTGGGTTATACTGCACTGCATTATGCATCAATCTACGGCCATGTATCTGTCGCCCAGCTACTCATCGAGAAAGGTGCCGATGTGAATGCAAGAACCACTTATGGCGGCTCTATCCCTCTGCACCTTGCGTGCTTAAGAGGCCAGAAGGATGTGGTAGAAATGCTGATTGCTAAGGGCGCCGATATCAACGCAAAAGATAACGAGGGGCAGACAGCTTTGTCATTGGCAAAGGCGCAAGGGCGCGACGAGATTGCTGAGTTGTTGCGTAGGCACGGGGCGAAGGAATGACAAGTTAATTAGTGAATAGTTAATTAGTTAATTGGTTAAATAGAGCATTGATTAGGCAGCTTTGGTTCACACAACCAATTTTACAAATCTAAGGATTGATTGTTGTCCCCGCCTATGTGGGGATGACAATATTAGAAATGATTATTTTACATTATTGCCTTTTTAGCGTGACGTCGGGGGCGCGTAAATAAAGTGGTTGTAGCGCTATAGGGTCGGCGAATTGGCCAGCTAAAGCCTTCTGCCAGCCGAGTGAGTGAACCTTGCTGGCTCGCGGGCTCCAGTACTTCTCGTGGAAGAAGTGAACGCCTTGAGCTTTGAATTTGTCCTTATGATACAGCAGGCCGTCGCCGAGCAGCCATATAGGCTGGTTGCCGCCGCAGAACTTCTCAAGGAATTCCGAAGCGGTCATTAAAGAATCGGACAAAATTTTTTGCCAGATTCCGTCGCTCGTCGATTGTTGCTTGTCGCTCGTGACTCGTGACTTGTAACTCGTATTGTGTTTGTAAACGGCGATGAAGAATTGGCCTCGCTTGGCATCGAGGATGGCGGCGATTCTTTCGTGGCTCGTCCTGTCACTGATAGGGGGGGGGCTTGTGGTTCGTGGCTCGTCCCGCCCCCGATAGAGACGGGGCTCGTGATTCGAATTCGCAGCCGTGTTTTCTGCAGCCGGGTCAATTACGTTGGCGGCAATGACATCGAGTGTATCGACTGCAACGATTTTTGCGGCATTGGCCAGGTGCATTGTCTTTGCGAAAGTTGTCGCGATGCGCAAACCCGTGAAGCTGCCGGGTCCGATGGATATGTAGATTTGCTCAATTTCCTTTGGTTCTCGGCTGAAGCAGTCCAGCAGACCGCGGATGGCAGGAAAAATCTCTGCACTATGTCTGCTCGGTGAGGAAAAAGTAGTTTCGCCGAGCATCTTTTCGCCAAGTGCTAATGCAACGGAGCCCATTCTGCTGGAAGTTTCAACAGCTAAAACAAAAGGTTTTTGCGTCATATTACTTGTTTTGATTATGGTTATGTCTTAAATTTTTTTCTCGAAAGCCTTGCTGAGGCCACAAAAAAAGCACTTTTTAAGTGACTATTTTTCCCCCAGTTTGCCCAGACTTTCCAGTTTAGAGAACCATAATTAAAATATTATCGGCCATTGAGAGATAAATCAAATTTTTCTCTTGCAAACAAAAATGTTTTTTTATAGACTGGGATATCATAAGTCTACTCTGTTCTTATTCTTGTCTTAGAACTGGAGGTTGTACGTAACTATGATTTTTTAGAAGTTTTCTTATGAGGGTGGTTCTTTTTAGGCAGGAGGTTAATTTTGAGCAAGCCAAGTTTCTTGATTGAACCTTTGGGCAGGAGGTCTCTGTCCGCTGTTCTGGCATCGATCTTGTTGCTGATAATAGCCGTGTCAGAAGTGGCTCCGTCGCAGGGAAATAAAGAGGTTGATACGGAGAAAACAATCCGCCAGGTAGTCGAAGACTATATTCGCGATGGGACGGAACAATATGATAATGCATTCTTTGAGCAGGCGGAAAAGACATTCCTTATGGCCCAGGGGTACCAGGAGTATTTGACTGCTTCCAAGCGCAAGCAACTAAACGAGCTTCTGGAAAAGTCCCAGACGGCTGTACTTAGAAGAAAGCGCGCCTTAGAGACATTTCAGACAGTCAATGAATTGCTTAAGCAGGACAAACTGGTCGAGGCCAAAACACAACTTGAGCAGATTAAAGATAATGAGTTTTTGACCCGCGGAGAGCGTGGACAGGTAGCCGAAGCGATCAGGCAGATAGACATTGAGATAGCTGGATCCAAGGCGCTTGAAAATGTCAAAGAGAAAAAACCTTTAGCCGCAGAGAAGACGGAAAAAAACGCAGAAAAGGTTAAGAAATCGAACGAGCAAACGAACGGGCGGAAAGAGGAAATCGCCAGGCTTTATTACCGCAGCATAGGCTTTTTCCACACAGGTCAGTTCGAGAAGGCCCGTGAAGGTTTTGTTGAGGTCAAGGCCAGCGGCTTAATGCCGGCGTCAGTGAATAAGAGAATTGAAAAATATCTGGCGGAAATAAACGGGTATTTAGCCGTAAGAGAAGCACAAGGGCTCGCCCAAAAAGAAAACGAGGGTGAAGTGGGGCCTGTCGGTAGGCTGGAAGTTATTGCGCCGAGGGTTGTTGATCAAAATGTTGTTGAGCCAAAAGTTGGTGACATAAGCCTCGTTGAGCGGGCTGCTGCTGAGCCAAGTCTTGTTGAGCGCGCGATTGCTGAGCCAGAGGCAGTTCCGCCAAAGGTCGCTGCGCCAGTAACACCTGGGGGCAGCTACATCGACGTTATTAATCTGCGGAGGAATATTTTACGAAGCCATACCACAGCAGTTGTCAGCGATGCTTTAACTAAAGCGCAAAGGTACATGCAGCAGGGCCAGTACGATAAGGCAAAAGAAGCGGTTGAGGCGGCTGAGCGGGTTGTCAACGACAACCAACTGGCTGTTGGAGACAATCAGTTCACAGAAAAAAATAACAAAGAGCTGCAGCAACTGATGGAAGAAATAGTCCGCAGGCAAGCTGAGGCAACGAGGCTGTCGGCTGAAGAGAGACGCAAGGAAGCGATAAAGGCACAGCAAGAGTTTGCAGAGCAGATGGAGGTTGAGAGGCAGCAGAGAATAGCCGAATTAATGAAAAACGCATTGGCTTATCAGCAGCAGCAGCGTTATGAAGCGGCACTTGGTCAATTGGACAGCCTGCTTGCGCTAGACCCGCAGAATAACGATGCGCTGGTGCTGAAGAGCAAGCTGGAAGATACGATTTACTTCCGCAGACAATTAGAGGTGGAGAAGGAGGCGGATAAACAGAGAGCAGATATGCTGCTAAGGACCGATGAGTCCGGAATTCCGTACGCCGAGGAGCTTACCTATCCTAAGAATTGGAGGGAGATTATCCAGAAACCAACCAGGCAGCCCGATAAGCCGATTGGTCTGGACCCGGCTGATATAGCCGTGTATGAACAGTTAGACGAAATTGTTGACCTTTCGGAATTGACCTCGACAACATCTCTCAGTGACGCGATAGAAATTATAAGAAATTCCGTTGACCCGCCGTTGAAGATAGTGGTGCTCTGGCGTGATTTATTGGAGAACGCTGATATCGAGCGAGGCACGGAAATAAATATGGATGGGCTGCCGGCCGTTCGGCTTGGGACGGGCTTGGAGAATTTATTGAAAGCAGTTTCGGGCGCATTAACAGAAATTGATTACGTTGTTGAGAAGGGAGTAATTACGATAGCAACGATAGGCACGCTTCCGAGCAGGATGGAACCTCGTGTCTATGACATTACCGACCTTGTTGGCGAGCCAGCCAACTACCAACAAATGGGTGGTATGATGGGTATGATGGGCATGATGGGCGGCGGTATGATGGGTGGCATGGGCATGATGGGCGGCATGGGCGGCATGGGCGGAGGCATGATGGGTGGTTACGGCGGCGGTATGGGTGGCTATGGCGGCGGCATGATGGGCGGCTACGGCGGCGGCATGGGCGGCTATGGCGGCGGCGGTTACGGCGGCATGGGCGGCTACGGCGGCGGTATGGGTGGATATGGCGGTGGTGGCTATGGCGGCATGGGTGGCTATGGCGGCGGCATGGGCGGCTATGGCATGGGCGGTATGGGTGGCTATGGCGGCATGGGCGGCATGGGAGGCTACGGCGGTATGGGTGGCATGGGTGGCTATGGTGGCATGGGCGGCATGGGCGGCTATGGCATGGGTGGCATGGGCGGCATGTACGGCGGCATGGGCGGCGGAGGTGGTTTCTTCCAGGCTGAGAGTCTCAAAGAGCTTATTCAGGAGACCATCGAGCCCGATAGCTGGTTTGATATCAGTGAAACAGGTGAGGGAACTATAACCCCTTATCCACGTCAGCAGCCCAAAAAGCTTGCTGTCCTGGCGACTCGTGAGATTCATAGTGAAATTGAGAGACTTTTGACAGAGCTGCGTAAGGCCCTCGGACATCAGGTTTCTATCGAGGCCAGGTATCTGGTTGTAACCGAGAATTTCCTCGAAGATATCGGCCTGGATATAGATTTCGCGGCGAACCTTGGGGGCAGTTGGGGTCAGATAACTTTCGAACAAGATTCTGCCGTTATTACCCAAGGAGAGCCTACACAAGTTCCTTTGAGTTTGGGCGGTGTTGGTACATCCGTAGGGATTACGGGAGGTTACGGTACCATACTTGATGATTTACAGGTTTCGTTCCTTCTGCGAGCGACTCAGGCTCATAGAGATGCCAAGGCTCTGACTGCTCCGACAATCACTGTTATGAGCGGAGAGTCGGCGAGCTTCAACATTCAAAGAAGTGTGCCGATTGCATTGCCTCCTATTCAGCAGCCAGGTGTTACTACAGTAGGTATCACTGGAGGCCAGGCTGGTACAGCTACCGGTGTTGGTGGCGGTTTAGTGCCCCGCGAAATATATATACCTTCAGGCAGCTCGTTGAGTATTACTCCCATTATTACCCACGACAAAAAGAATGTATTGCTTAATATCATCACCTATCAAAATCAGTTTCTTGGAGTTAGAACAACAACGGTTGAAGCGCCTGTTGTCGGTGGGGTAGGAGGTGCAGAAGTTCAGACCTGGGACGTACAGCTTCCTGAGACAGAGACATCGCAGGTTATGACGCGTGTGAGCGTGCCGGATGGCGGGACATTGTTGTTGGGCGGCCAGAAAATAACTGAAGAGGTTGAAAAAGAGGCAGGGGTGCCGGTGCTGAGCAAGGTACCTATTCTTGGCAGACTGTTCAGCAACCGTAGCGCGGTAAAGGACCATAAGATATTACTGATTTTAGTTAAGCCGACTATCATTCTGCAGGAAGAGCGCGAATCTGAGGCAATTGCCGCAATGGAAAGAGAGATTTAGGCTTCAGATGGTTCGTGATTCGTGGTTCGATTCACGATTCACTATACACGATTCACGTTTCACAATTCGTGGTTCGTGGTTCGATTCACGATTCACAATTTTCAATTGTCATTCGACAATCGAAAATCGGTGCGTGTGCCGGGGGGTATCTTAAAAAATATTGACGGTTTCAGGAATAGTAAAGGATGATTTTAGAAACGGGCAATGAGACGGCAAATTCTGATTAGCTTGTTAGTTTTGTTATACGCAGCCGGTTTTGCGGGAGCAGTCGAGTTACCAGAGTCTGGATTTTACGGCTTATCGCAAAATGAGCTCGCAGCTTATAGGCAGGGCGAGCTTATTGTACGTTTTGCTGATGTGGGTGTTGGTACTGAGCTGCCGGGGGGTATGGTTATTGTTGGGCCCTGGAGGCCTCGTGCGATAAGAAGTGCGGTTTCAGATACTATCGTTGCCGGGGCCGAGGTAGATAAAGAATTCGACAACATTGTATCCGGCCTGGCTGTTGTCAGGCTGCCCGAGAGCACGGGCGTTGTGGACGCCCTTATCCAGTTCAACCAATCGGCTAACGTTTTGTACGCCGAGCCGAACTATAAATACAGGTTGTTTGTCGTTCCTAATGACCCCCAGTTCTCCGAGTTGTGGGCGTTGAACAACACGGGCCAAACCGGTGGTACTGTCGATGCCGACATTGACGCGCCCGAGGCATGGGATGTTAAGTCTGGCGCACCTGATATTATCGTAGCAATTGCCGACACAGGCATTGACTATAAGCATCCCGACCTGGCGGTCAATATGTGGGTGAACACCGCAGAGCAAAACGGCAGGGCCAATTTTGATGACGACGGCAACGGCTACAAAGATGATATTTATGGCTATGATTTTGCCGGCGCCCAAAGGGATAATCCTCGGGATGGTGACAGCGACCCTTGTGACATGCTCTTTCATGGTACCCACGTGGCAGGAACCGTCGGCGCAGTTGGCAATAACCGTGAAGGGATTGTCGGCGTTTGCTGGAATGTCAAGCTGATGGCCTTGAAGATAGTCGCTGACGATCGTGCTATTGTGCCAGATATACTTGTTGGCGATGCGATTGAAGCTGTTGGGTATGCCGTTAAAAACGGCGCCAGGGTTATAAACTCCTCGTGGGGATGGAACGTCTATTCGCAAGCTCTTTATGACGCCATCGCAAGTGCTGCAAATAAAAGGCTGATTTTAGTAGCTGCGACAGGTAACGATGGCAGCGACAATGATGTTAATCCCCTTTATCCTGCGAACTATGACCTGGATAACATCATTGCTGTAATGTCGACGGACCACAATGATAAAATGTCATCTTTCTCCAATTATGGAGCGACTTCGGTTGACGTAGCTGGGCCTGGCACGGGCATCCTGAGTACGACCCCGACTTACGAAACTGCTGGAATGTTGCTTAATGAGGTCTCCACGAATTACGCAGGATTGAGCGGGACATCGATGGCTGCGCCGCATGTCTCAGGCGCTTGTGCGCTGGTTTTGTCGCGATACCCATCGCTGCCAAACAGACTTGTAAAGGCCCTTTTCTTGAAGGCGGTCGACCCGATATTAGCCTCACCCAGGCGTTGCCTTTCAGGTGGAAGGATTAATCTGCATAAGGCATTGACGTTAATCCCCAGTGGAAGACCGGGCAGAGTTTGGAATACCAAAGACGACCCCAATATTCCAAGTAATCTTTACCGCACCATCCAGTCGGCCATAGACGATGCCAATGACGGTGATGTGCTGATTGCGGGGGCCAACGCCGTCTTTTCCGAAACTATTGACTTTAAAGGTAAGGCAATAACGCTTCGCAGCGGTAATGTTGGCAGGCCGAGCGACCCGACAGTCAGTCCTGAAAACACGTTTATTTTAGGATTGATGAGTGAAGGTTCCGTAGTAACATTCAACAGCGGTGAAGGCCCTAATTCTGTCCTGCAGGGCTTCACTGTCTGCTGGGGCAATGCCGATTACGGCGGCGGTATCAAATGTCACGGAGCATCGCCGACAATCACGGACTGTATTATCAGCGATAATTTCGCAAAATACTATGGTGGTGGAATCGATTGCTATGACAGTTCGGCGACCATCAAAAATTGCACCATTACCGGCAACCGAACCACGGGAACCTCCGGTATAGGTGGCGGTATAAATTGCGAGCAGGCTTTTCCGGTTATTGCCAACTGTCTTATCAGCAACAATTTCGCAGATAGCGTCGGCGGCGGAATTGCGTGCCATTACGCATCACCGAACATATTCAATTGTGTACTTGCGAATAATTCAGCGATTTATAAAAGCGGCGGAATCGATTTGGAGTACTCATCGCCGGCTATTACCAACTGCACTATTGTTGTCGACCCTCAGCTTAGCAAAGATGGCGGCATCTTTGCTCTTCATGATTCTTTCCCAGTGATTACAAACTGCATCCTTTGGGGCAACGGCGATGACCTGTACAACTGTTCAGCTACGTATTCCTGCATCGAAGATAATGATAGGGGTGTAGGCAACATTCATTCCAAGCCGGTGTTTGTAACAGGGCCGCTTGGCGATTACTATTTAAGCCAAACTGCGGCCGGTCAGTTTATCGATAGTACCTGTGTGGATCTCGGTAACCCCAATACGCATCCGAGCCTTCAGATGCATACGTACACCACGAGAACGGACGGTGTCCCCGATTCAGGTATCATCGATATAGGTGCTCACTATCTCGCTTTGCCGGCAAAGCTTTTCCAGCTAAATGTCACTGTGGTAAGTGCCAGCGGTGCGGCCGTTGACCCCAATCTTGCCAAAGGGCACGTCAGTCCCGATAGCGGTGTCTATCGGCAATATGAGCTGGTGCGGCTGCGAGCATACCCCCAGCCGGGCTATCGAATCAAAGCGTGGACCGGAACCGGCGATGATTCCTCGACTGACCCCAACAAAGTTGTCACCATAATTGGTGACACCAATATTACGATTGAATTTGAAGCGGTTCCTATGCATCAATTGCGCACCGAGGTTATCGGTGGTCGCGGGACAATCTCGCCCCACCATAGAAGAGGGGAGTATTATTACGAAGGCACGGTGGTAACACTTATCGCGATACCTGACAAAAATTACATTGTTGACCGATGGAACGGAACCGATGATGATAAGTCATGGTCCAGCAGAAATACTGTGACAATGGATTCCGATAAAGATGTTACGGTCCTGTTCCGACAGCCAAAGAGTTTGCATGTCCCGGGACAATATCCGAGCATCTGGGCAGCAATCATCGCTGCCTACAGCCACGGCGACAAGATCGTTGTCTCCGCTGGCACTTACCCCGGCGGTTATGATTTTAATGGTAAAGCAATCACAATCGCCAGCGAACATCCCGATGACCCCAATTGTATTGCTGCTACAATTATACAAACTTGGGGCGGGCCTGCTTTTACCTTCCAGAGCGGCGAAGGCCCCGACGCTGTCATCGATGGTTTTACTATTCAAGGCTGGGGTGACACCGGTCCCATTGTCCCGCCTGCCATGGGCGGGGTCGGTGCCGGTGGCGCCAATGCACTTGGTGGAGCAATCTCCTGCTTTAACGCAAGCAGCCCAACTCTGTCTCATTTGGTCATCAGAAACTGCGTCGCCCGAGGTCAGGATGGCGAGGACGCGACCTATGAATTTGACCCTCCTGAAGACCCCCCGGATCCCTTAGATCCGCTGGATCCGCCGGAACCGTTAGAGGACCCGCCTGATTTTGATCCGGAAGACCCTTCGACATACGATCCGAACAATCCGCCCGATCTCACCGACCCAAATGCGCCGGTGGATGGTATGCCTGGCCAGGATGGCGCCGACGGTGCGCCCGGTGAGCCTGGCGCAGCCGGAGCGGATGGCCAGCCCGGCTATGCCGGCGGCAATGGCGGTGTCGGCTATGGCGGCGCGATGTTCTTCGATGCCAATAGTAGTCCGACCATTCTATACTGTACGATAATGGATTGCAACTCAATCGGTGGAAATGGTGGCTTCGGCGGCCAAGGTCAGGACGGCCAGAATGGACAAGGTGGACAGGCTGGCCAAGCAGGTCAGGACGGTCAGAATGGACAAGAGGGCTTCAACGATGGTGCCCAGGGACCCGGTGGTAATGGCGGCGCCGGAGGCGACGGCGGAATAGGCGGAAACGGCGGAAAAGGAGGCGACGGCGGAAAAGGAGGCGACGGCGGCGAAGCTTTGGGCGGTGCGATTTACTTCGGACCTAATTGCCGTCCAACAATGCACTACTGCAAAATTATTAACTGCAGCACTCAGCAGGGATTGGGCAACTATGGTGGAGACGGTGGCAATGGTGGTAATGGCGGCGCAGGCGCCGCTGGTGCCGACGCCGGTGGCGGCGGCAGCGGTGAGCCGGATGGGCAGGACGGCGCAGATGGTGAGGACAGCCCCGGCGGTGCTGGCGGCAACGGCGGTGCTGGCGGCGACATGGGGCGAAATGGCGCTAAGTCGTGGGCAGGTGCCATATTCTACGGCGAAAACTGCCACGTCATCATGTCGAATACTATAATTAGTGACAGCGAAGCTAAAACAATTGTGCCGACTTATACTTACGGCGGCGGCGACGGTGGCAACGGTGGCACAGGCGGCGAAGGAGAAGGAGATGCTGCCGGCGGCAGCGGCGGCGCAGGCGGCAACGGCGGCGCAGGCGGCCCTCCAGTATTAGATCCAAATATACCAAATGTGGGTCCTGGCACCGGCGGCGTCGGAGGTCCCGGTGGCGAAGGCGCCGACGCTGGTGAAGATGGTCTGGATGGTCTGTACGACGTTAGTTTCACCACGAGCTACGGAGGTGCTAATTACTACAATATCGGCTGCAATGTCAAACTTACCAACTGCACGATAAGCAACGACTCTTCAAAACAATATGACGGCACCGGCCAGGACGGCGGCGGCGAATATTATCAAGAGCAGTGCCAGGTCATACTTGACCGCTGTGAAATAGTCGGAAACTCCGCCGGCTTCACAGGAAGCGGAGGGGGACAGTACTTTAATCCGTTCTGCTCCGTGGAGATTAGTGATTGTAACTATGTCCAGAACTTTTGCGGTGACGACGGTGGTGGATTGTTCTGCTGGCACGATTGTGTACTGGACATCAACGACAGCAGCTTCATTGGCAATTTGACTGGTGGAATTTACAGCTTCGCAGGTGCAGTATACGGTGGCGGAATGTGGGACTGGAACACTGGAGAATGGCATAACGGCAGCACGATAACAATCAATAAAAGTTACTTTGGCAGCAACGAAGCGGCCTTCGGAGGCGGCCTGTACTGGCATGGTGAAGGCGCAGACGTATCGATTTCCAATTCGGTCATCAGCAATAATACTGCTGAGCACGGTGGTGGTATGTACTGGAGCAGCGGGGCTCCGGTGATTACAGGCTGTAGCTTCATGGGTAATATAGCCAGAACACGCTGGTTTATGCCCGATGATATTATTTATCAGATTTATTATTATTTCTTCGGTTATGAAAGGCCCTACGGTGGCGGCGGCGGCATGTTCTGCTGGTCTTCAGACGCTATAATCGAAAACTGCTTCATAAGCGGAAATTCATGTCTCGGCTCGGGCGGCGGCGTGTATTTCGGCGGCGACACTTCCGTGCCCATACTTAAGAACTGTCTGGTCAAGAAAAACTCCGCTGTCATGGGTGGCGGCGGCATCGCATCCTTATGGTTTACTGCCCCGACAATCTCCAATTGTACAATCGTTGATAACTGGGCGATTGACCCAGATGATGCCACGCGCGGAAGGGGAGGCGGACTATCGTGCTCCTACGAAAGTCAAACAACTCTTATCGACAGCATTCTCTGGGGTAATAGTGGCGTCAACGGCAGACAAATCGCAATTGGCAGCCGTAAGGAGCCCGCCCATTTAGACAGACCTGCTACCGTTAATGTTTCATATTGCGACATCCAGGGTGGCCGGAGTCGGGCAGCTATCAGTGTCGAGCCGGGACGCATCCTCAACTGGCTCAGCGGTAACATCGATGCCGACCCGCTTTTTGTCGGTTCGTACTGCCTCAGTCAAATCGCAACTGGCCAGAGAGTGGATAGCCCCTGCGTCGATGCGGGTAGTGACACGGCGTCTGCTCTTGGCTTCGAGAAGTACAGCACCCGCACCGATGGTGTTGGTGATGTGGATAAAGTCGATATAGGCTTGCACTATCCCACCGGTGTGGGTAAGTACAAGTTGACTATAAAGGTCATCGGTGAGCACGGCACGGTCAGGCCGACAGGCGGGTTCTTCGACAGGTACACTGTAGTAAAGCTGTGGGCGACGGCCGACCCAGGCTATCGGCCAAAATGGGCCGGCACAGATGATGACAGCTCTGATGCTCTTACCAATACCGTGACAATGGATTCGGACAAAACCGTTACCGTCGAATTTGCAGTACTCATCGGTAAGACTGTTACCGTGCCCGGTAACTACTCGACAATCCAGGAAGCGGTTAATCACGCCAGTGACGGCGATACAATTGTGGTCGATACGGGCACTTATTACGGTGGATATTTTGGTGTTTCACTTGTGGTGGACAAGTCTATTACTATCCAATCGAGAAATCCCGACGACCCCTGCTCTGTCAGTGCAACGATAATTGATGGATACATAGGTACCAATACTTATACCAACACCGGTATCATATTTACATCCAACACAACTTCCAATACGGTTCTAAATGGCATTACAATACAGAACTGTGGTGGAGTTTTGGGCAGCGGTGATGACGGTGACAGGGATGCAGGTCATCCTAACGGCTATGACGGTGTGAGCGGCCAAGGTGCCGCAATATACATTCAAAATGGAGCCAGTCCCGTCATCAAAAACTGTATAATGAGAAACAATTTAGTCCAGGGGGGCAACGGCGGAAACGGCGTGAATGCGGCAACTGACCCGCCTCTCAATGCAGGCCGGGGCGGCTGGGGCGGCTGGGCGCACGGCGGCGCTATATGGTGCGGCCCGAACAGCAGTCCCAAATTTATAAACTGCACAATTGAGAACAACGTCGCTCAAGGTGGAAACGGTGGTAACGGCGGTAATTATGAGGCCGATGGCGGCTATGCTAACTACGGTGGAAACTGGAGCAGGTCTCAGGCATATGATATTGACCCCTACAGTTCTTTCATCAGGTACGTAAGTGGCGACCTCTGGGAGGTCTGGACGTGGGACTTCGCATCTTCCTACGGGTATATTTATAATGACCCCAACTTGACGTCCTACTTCGGTGATTACCGATGGTACTCCGGATATGGTGGAGGGGCGTACTGTGATATCGGAAGTAACGTTACTTTTGTAAACTGCCAAATCAGAGGCAATCGTACTTATGGAGGCATGAGCGGAATCGGCGGTTTAATAAGCGGCGACAGGAATCTCGACCCGCTGGTTTCCTTTGAGATACCTACCTACGGAGCCGGTGTCTATTGTGCGGCCAAGTCTGCGGTGACTTTCACAGATTGCACATTTGAAGATAATGTTGCTTCCGGACTTCCCGAAGGAGTAACCGACCCTAATCATCGTCTCGACCCCTATGCCGGATATGGAGGCGGTGTATGTGCCGAGAACAGTGCTGCGGTTGTGTTTGTAGACTGTAACTTTGTTGACAATAATGCTGACTCCGGCGGTGGAATATATACCGATAATACAAATGCGATAATCATGGACTGCACTGTCGCGTCTAATACGGCACTTCGTGGCGGCGGATTCCTTGCCGTTAGTGGCTTAACCAATATGACCAATTGTGATATTACTGATAACAGGGCGACTTACGATGTTAACGACCCTAATGACCCCAATGAGATAGTTATTCCCACCAATGGTGCTGGCTTGTATTGCTGGTTGGGAGGAATAAGCATCCGGGATTGTAACGTCAGCGGCAATATAGCTGGTTTTTCCGGCGGCGGTATGTATCTGCGCGAAGTAGAAAATTCCTCGCTTATCAACAGTCTGATTATAAACAACGGAGCCGGCAGAGACGGCGGCGGCGTCTCGGCCAACTGGTATACTAATTTGGATGTCTCAAACTGCACTTTCGTTGGCAATGCTGCCGGAGGTAACGTGGGAGAACCCAATAATACAGGCTTCGGCGGCGGCTTCTACTGCTCTTATGAGAGCAAATCTATTGTTACCGATAGTATCTTCTGGAATAATTATGCCTTATTAAGAGGCAGCGCAATTGCAGTTGGAACCGGTTTTAAGTTCGACCCAAAACCCACAATGCTTACAATTTCTTACAGTGACATCAAAGATGGACGCGCTGGTGTCTGGGTTGACAATGGTTCTGTGCTCAACTGGGGTCCTGGAAATATCAGCGGTGACCCGCTGTTTACAGTTGGGCCGCTTGGTCGTTACTATCTAAGTCAAATTGACTCCGGCCAGGGTCAGAACAGTCCTTGTGTCGATGCCGGCAGTGATTACATAAGCTATGTTGGCCTGACAGGATACACGACCCGAACCGACGAAATACCAGATTTGGGTCGTGTCGATATGGGTTACCATCATCCGACAGGAGAGCCATGCAGATTGTGTGACCTTGTCCGGGATGGCATTATAAACTTCCGCGATTTTGCCAGACTTGCTGACAAATGGCTCGACCATGGTTGCTCAAAGGCAAATGCCTGGTGCAGTGGCGCAGACATTACATCTGATACGCACGTTGACTTCAGAGACGTAGTTTTCTTTGCTGACTGCTGGCTTGCCGAAGATACCACTGCCCCGGTTCCTAATCCGAGCCGGTGGGAGACGGAGCCTTATTTGACGTCATCGTCATCAATCAGCATGACTGTTGAGACCGCCACCGACGCCTGGGGCTGGGAGGTTGATTACTACTTCGACTGCATTGATAGCGGCGGTTGCCACGATAGCGGTTGGCAGAGAAGCTCGACATATACAGACACCGGCCTTACCCCAGGTGTCGAATACGGTTATAGAGTGAAGACTCGGGATGAGATAGGCAACGAAGGCCAGTGGTCGCAGATCCGATACGCATCCAGAGACAGCACCCCGCCGGCACCGGCTCCCGGCTGGCAAGTCCTGCCTTACGCGCTCACATCGAATTCGGTTGCAATGATGGCCACGACCGCCTATGATGACAGTGGCGTAGAGTATTATTTCGAGTGCGTGTCTGGTGGCGGTCACGACAGCGGCTGGCGGAGTGAGCCGAATTATACCGACGTCGACCTTGATCCTAACACTGAATACTCCTACAGAGTCAGAGCCAGAGACCTGTCGCCCAACCAGAACATGACCGGCTGGTCAGTTGTTGCGCGGGTCGTTACTTTGATGCCTCCGGATACTCTTGCTCCGACGCCCAATCCAATGACATGGGATACGGTTGTCGATGCAAACGGCTTCGATGGAACGCCACGAGAAATCTACGGCGGCGGCGGCAGTTTTGATTACTGGATTGAGATGAGGGCAACAATAGCCACAGATGCAAGCGGCGTTGTGGAGTATTACTTCGAATGTATTGACGCGCCAGGAGTCCAGCCTAACGGCTTCAGCAGCGGCTGGCAGGTCGGCAATACATACCGCGTCCGGGTGGGTAGAAGAGGACAGGGCCTGCGATTCCGCGTCAAGGCACGTGACCTGTATCACAATGAGACCGGCTGGTCGCCCGTCGACAGGGCCGGCTAACAGCTCGTGGTTCCGCCATCAGGCGTCCTGCGGAGTGATTCGTCATTCGTGGTTCGATTCACGATACACGATTCACGATACACGATACACGATTCACGATTCACGATTCACGATTCACGATACACGATTCACGATTCACGATTCACGATACACGATTCACGATACACGATACACGATTCACGATACACGATTCACGATACACGTTCCCCACAAAGGTTTCTTAGCGTCTGGTAGCCGTAGTGTGCTATCAGGTGATCAAGTATCACCATCGCTGTGTAGTTCTCAGCGACAGGCCATATGCGAGCCACAATCGTTGGGTCACGCCTGGTGATAGCTGCGAGCTGCTTGTTCTCAAGAGTGTACTTGTCGATTGTCCTTTGTGGTTTATCGATTGTGGGTGTAGGCTTGACGGTAAGTCTGACGATGATGGGTTGGCCGGTGGCAAGGCCGCCTGTAATACCACCGGCGTTGTTTGACTCGAAAATGACTTTTCCGTCTTTGGCGCGCATTTGGTCGTTATTTTCGAAGCCGGTCATATCTTTGACGGCAAAGCCCGCGCCGACCTCGACGCCTTTGACGGCGCCGATGCCGAGCATCTTGCCCAGTTCGCCGTCGAGTTTATAGAAGACCGGCTCACCGAGCCCTGTTGGCACGCCGGTTACAATGACTTCGATTACACCGCCGGCTGAGTCACCTGTGCCGGCGATGCGGTTACATGCGTCAACCATCGCCTGGGCGGAGTCGATATCGGGGCAGTTGAGTATCGGGTGCACGCTGTACGCCTCCGCAATCTCAGCGCCGGAAAGCTTGCGAGCCTTATCACGTATGGCGTCAATTTCCTGTTCAATCTGGGCTAATATTTTAGTCTTTTCTAAAAATCTCATCTCCATATTAAGCCGGCCTTTGACGTATATCTGCTGGTAAAACGGGTCGAGGTCTCGCCGCATCGTTTTGTAATTGTTGGTGTAGTTAAAGACCTCCTCGGTAGCGATATCGGGGCATCGCACGCCCGCGATTTCTTTCACATAGGCGAATACTTCGATGCCGCATTTTTTCAGGACTTTTTTGGCTACGGAGCCGGCTGCTACAATGGTGGAGGTGTAGCGTCCGCTGAAAAAGCCGGCGCCGATAGCATCGTCGTCGGGGCCGTACTTTATGAACGAAGCATAGGATGCATGGCCCGGGCGAGGGGTGCGATTGGTATCCTGGTATTGCTTGATATGAATGAAATGACGGTCCAGGTTGGGAATCAGAATCGTCAGCGGCGTGCCGTTAGTGTGGTTTTTGTTTCCAGCGTTTTCGATGGTATCGGCTGCGTTCAGGCCGGAATAGATAATCGGAAGGTCTGGCTCTTTCCGCGGGCTGGACAGCTCGTCAGCCCCAGGTTTTCTAAGGAGCAGGTCGCCGTAAATCTCCTGCTCGGTCAATAATAACCCGGGTGGAACGCCCTGGATGACGGACGTCAGGCCCTCCTGGTATGAGCCGCCCGCTACCGTTACCTGAAAACATCGTCCTATGTGACAACCAATCATTTTTTATTCTCCTTGAAAAATGAGCAACCTAAAGTGAACTAAAATGCTTTTCTCGTCCATCGTCCATCGTCCATCGTCCATCGTCCATCGTTTTAACGCTCCCTTCCGGTCGCGGCTTTGTTTTTCTCTCGTCCATCGTCCTTCGTCCATCGTCCTTCGTCCATCGTCCATCGTTTTAACGCTCCCTTACGGTCGCGGCTTTGTTTTTCTCTCGTCCATCGTCCATCGTCCATCGTTTTAACGCTCCCTTACGGTCGCGGCTTTGTTTTTCTCTCGTCCATCGTCCATCGTCCATCGTCCATCGTACCTAGCCGGACAAGTTTAGTCATTTACTATTTGCATTCTCGCACCAATACTTTTCATTAATTGCACATAATCGGGAAATGTTACGCTCATTGCCTCGGCTGTATCAATGCTGCATTGGCCGTCTAGGTTTAAACCCGCCAGGGGCAAGGCCATCACGATTCGGTGGTCGCTTCTGCCGTCTAATTGAGCTGGTTTGGGTCTGCTGTGCCGTACTATGAGGCCATCGGGCAATTCTTCGACATCCACATTCATTTTTTTCAGCTCCTCGGCCATGCACTTAATTCGGTCGGTCTCTTTGCTTCGTGCCTGTGGTACGTTTAGCAGCTTGGTGGTCCCTTCTGCAAAGGCGGCGATAACGGCCATAGCCGGCAGTGCATCGGGCGTCTTGTTCATATCAAGTTCGACGCCTCGCAGCGTCGCGGCCTTGACGGTTACCGAATTTGGCCTGCCCGCCGTACGAGACTCTGGGCAGGCGGGCTCGATAGTGATGTCAGCGCCCATCATCTTTAGATAATCCACCACCGCTTTGTCCGGCTGGCTGTCGCAGAAATCCAGCCCGAGCAGTTTTACTTCTTCTGCGCATATAGCGGCGGCGCAGAGGAAAAATGTCGCACTTGAAAAATCTGCTGCGATTGCGGCATCAAAGGCCTTGTAGCTTTGCTCGGCTTTAACCCGTATTGCGTATAGCGTATTGCGTGTTGCGTATTTTTTAGTAAGACGCCGCACTCGCGAAGCTCGAAGAGTTTCGCACGACGCATCACGCACGACGAATGACGAAATTTCGTATTCGATTTTCTGTTTATCGAGCCAGTCGAGCGTCATTTGAACATAGCCAGGCTCGTTGAGCAGAGTAACGTCTATATAGGTGTCCTTGGCGGCTAAAGGCGTGCACAAAAGCAGGCTGGACAGATATTGGCTGGTAAATGCAGCGATGGCGGTTTTTCCGCCTCGCAGTTTTCCCGTTACCTCAACCGGAGCTTTGCCATTGTTTCTAAGACTTGTGCATTTCGCTCCCAGATTACCGAGGGCCTCCATTAGTGGCCCGACAGGCCGGCTCTGTGTTTGCTCATCGCCGGTGAAGGTTGTGGTCTGGCCGGGGCCGGCTAAGGCCGCCGAGCCCATTGCGATGCGCAGCGTTGTGCCTGAATTGCCAACGTCGATTGTTTCTCGCGGGGCGGTAATTTCGCCACCTGTTCCGATTACCTTCCAGAGCTTAGAATCGGATGTGTCAATCGCAGCTCCTAACGCACCGTAACAATTGACCGCAGATTGCGTGTCGCTTGAGACCAGCGGATTGCGGATGAGACTCTGGCCGCTCGCCAAAGAGGCGATTGCCACGGCGCGGATGGTGTGTGACTTAGAGCTTGGAATCGTCACACTGCCTTTAAGCCGAGATTTTTGGACAATTAGCTTCATAAGGTTTGGTAATTGGTTATCGGTTATTGGTAATTTCCATTCACCATTTACCATTCACCAATTACCATTTACCATTCACCAATTACCATTTACTATTCACCAATAGAGTGCTTGTCATTCGATTCGCTTCCTGTATTTTTACCAGAAATGGCGAGAAATTAAAAGAAGATTTTTGGTTCGTGGCTCGTGTTTTGTATGTATTTCGTATCCCAGACTCCAGACCCCAAATGATGGACGATTGACGATTGACGATTGACGATAGACGATTGACGATAGACGATTGACGAGGTCTTGAGTCTTGTGTCTTGTGTCTTGAGTCTTGTGTCTTGGGTCTTGTGTCCTGGGTCTTATTGCGTATATTTTTCGCACGACGCATCACTCTTGACGCACGACGAGTTTTGTATACCAGTCGGCTTGAAGTTTGTTGTGGTTTAAGAGGATTTCCAAATCGTTGATGTCTATCTTGGCGTCGGTATTGATGTCGCCGAGCAGATAGCTCTTGGGCGGTTTAGTGTTGTTTGATGCCAGTACATTATTTATCAGAATGGTAATATCTGATTCGTTGACAATGCCGTCGGCATTCAGGTCGTACCAAAAGATACTATCGCTGTCCTGTTTTTCGCTTGTCTTCCAGGCCAGGCCGTAGCGCTGACTCGCAGCGGTTTCTTTTTGGTTGTCGGTTTCGCTGAAAGAAATAATAATTTCGTAGTTGGCATAGTTGGCGTCCGCAGCGGTGTAAATGTGTTCAACGTTGTCGATACTGCTGTCGCTGTAATCGAGCAGGTAGTTATTATCAGCGTTATTCGGGTCGATGGCCCAGAGTTCGAGTCGGAGGTTGCTGTCCTGCTCAGGTGCCGGTTCGAAAGGATATGTGCTGTTATAGTGCCTGTTCCAAACGACTGTGGCGGTAATAGATTTGTCGGCTGGTTCCGAGAGAGTAATTTTGTAGATATTTTGCGGGTTGTCTGTTTTTCGCAGCACGTTATTGTCCCACCCGGTTGTTGAAACATCGCCCGGTTTTTTTTGTCCGGCGATTAAATGTTTGTAGGCGCCGACTGCATTTAGCATACCTGCCCCTTGGATGTAGTCCAGAGGGGCACAGTGGTCATCGCCGGTTGCAAGCCGGCCCTTATGCCAGAAGGGCAGCTTGGTCGCCGAATTTAGCAGAATTGCTTTGATTACGCAATTTCCGCCCTCCGGTGAGACAGCGAGGCTCAAGTCTGGGTCTTGTTTGGCCTTTTGAATGAGCAGGCCGATTGCTCCTGCCAAGAGCGGTGTCGAGAAACTCGATGCGTTACCGGTTGGTTCATAGCGGTCAGGCTCGTTTGAATCTGCGGCTAAGCAATTGCCGGGGGCGACGATGTCAGGCTTACATCGACCATTGCTGGTCGGGCCGAAACTGGAATGCTCCGGATAGGCCAGAGCGAAATGTGACAGATTGGTTGCAAGGTCCACCGTATTGACAGAGTCGACTACGCCGACGCCGATTGAATTTGCTCCTGCAGCCGGATAAAGTAAAGGGTCATAAGCATTAGCGCCGTTGCCTATGCCGGCCACGACGATAACGCCGCAGCGCTCGACTAACGATTGAATGCCCCTTGTCCACCAGTCTTCGAATGGGTGGCCGATGCCCACCGTTACAATGTCTGCATCCGGCGGTGATTGGGAGAATACGTTATTGATTACGAAGTGCCAGAATTCATAGATATCAGCCTGGGCCTGTGGTGTTATGCCCTGGTAGTAAAATTGTCCCAGATGTGGGTTGGATGCGCCAGCGTCCTCGCCGAACAGTATAGAACAGATGGCTGTCGAATGGGGAGAAATCCCTGCGGGTGGTTTTGACTGGTCGTGAAAACCAAATTGCCTGGTCTTGAGGCAGTTATGCTCGATACTGGGGCGGTAGTCGTTTTGTGGTTCACCATTGATATAAGTAACGCTTCGGCAAATAACGGCGAATTTAACGCCGGCACCTGTCAGATTGGGGTCTATCTGTCTTAAGGCATAGATTCCGGCATGATTCAGCCCTTGCGGTTGCAGTATCCTGTCGGCCTGGGCTTCTGTGGATTTAGCAACGGCTCTGTACGGTGTTAACAGTACTGCTAAGCCGACTATCAGGCCCAGCACAGGCGTTTTTTTAACTCTTTGTGCCATTAGAGTATAACCCCAGAGGTGGCGGAAAATCCGAATGAGGGACCCTGCAAAGCGGGAACCCAAACAAAGTTGTTCCCCCAATTGCCAACCTCCTTAGTTTAGTACCTTTGCCTCCGGACTTTGTAACTATGATACCATAAAACGCCCTTGTTTTCAAGTAAATTATTAAGTTTGTCCTTATAATATTGTGGTTTTCAATGTCAGAAAAGGGGCTTTTTGAAAACTTCTTAAAAAATCTTGATTTTGCTTTATCGGACGTTGATTGATGTTGTTAGGGCGATGGGATGAACTTGGCTGGATGTCTATATGAAGTACCACTACACGCTTATCAGCTAATACATTGATGTTCAGTTAATTGTGAGATTGAGGGGTTTTTGATATAATAAATCAGTTTGCCGGAAGCAAAGTTTCCAATGTTGCAGGGCAATAAGCTGTGTGTTCTGTGTCTGACAATAGGCCGTTATGACGGACAAAAGTGCAGAGCGGATAGGAGCGGTCCAGGCCCTCGCCAGAGATTCGGAAAAGGCAGGAGAATTCTAATGGAATTTGCGAAACTTGGAAATAACGGGCGTTACAGGCATATTTGACGTTGAGTAATTATAGTTGAACTTGCCGCAGTAGTGAGCTATGACTTTACCGATTTGCAGGTTCTTGGCCGGCAATAGCTTGTCTGTAATGCAATGACCCCTGGACCCGCAGTGTGGTTTCTGGCAAAGACAGAAGTCAGAAAACAGAATACAGAAATCTGACTTCCGTCCTCTGACCTTTGATTTCTGACCTCTGACCTCTTGCATTGATTTCCGTATTTTTATTGTCAAGATTTATCTGGAGGTGTTATAATTCAGGAGCCCGCACAAAAGAGAGCGGGTAAACATTTGATTGAGAAATCCTGCCCGCCGTACACTCTCTGGCTCGGCGAAGGCCTACGCCGAAGCAGGCTGGGCAGGCGGGCTTGTGGGCAACTGCCTGATGGGGCAGGAGAATTAAAAATATGAAGGTGATTTTAGATAGTAAGCAAATTGAGCGGATTTTGAAGGATTTGGTCAGTCGTATTATTTCTGATACACCGCCCCGCCTGGATATTGCTGTAATCGGTATTCGCAGTAGAGGAGAGGTTCTCGCCCAGAGGTTATCGAGCCGGTTGTCCGGCCACCTCGGTAAGGATGTTCCGTATGGGACTCTGGATATAACGCTTTATCGTGACGACTTGAACTCCCCGCACGGCACTGCTCAGCCGCAGGTTCGCACTACCGAGATCGGCTTTGACATAGATGATAAAATCATTATTTTAGTCGACGATGTTCTGTATACCGGGCGGTCGGCGCGTGCAGCGATGGATGCCCTTATAGATTTAGGCAGGCCCAGGGCAATAAAGTTGGCGGTCCTCGTTGACCGCCGAGGCCGCGAGCTGCCGATACAGGCTGATTACGCCGGTTACAAAACTGATGCCGCACCCGGCAAATTAGTGCAGGTCAGCCTTGTCGAATCGGATGGAAAAGACCAGGTCGTTATCGAATGATTTTTGTTTTTTTGACAAGATGAACAGGATAATCCTGTAAATCCTGTCTATTTTTAACCATGGAATAAGGTGAAAAAGTTGAAGCTAAAAGCTAAGTGGAATCGCAAGCATTTGCTTGGGCTGCGGGAATTAAGCGCCGAAGAGATTACGTATATTCTTGACACTGCCGAAGGTTTCGAGCAGGTAAGCACCCGCTCGGTCAAAAAAGCCCCGCCTTTGAGAGGAAAGGTTGTGGTGAATTTGTTTTTTGAGGACAGCACACGAACGCGAAACAGCTTTGCTTTGGCTGCCAGCCGATTAAGCGCCGATGTCATAGAGTTCACCCAGAAAACCAGCTCAGTCAGTAAAGGCGAGACACTTTTGGATACCGCCAGGAATTTGGAAGCGATGGGGATTGATATTGTTGTCATTCGGCACAGTGCCGGCGGCGCGCCAAAATTTTTGAGCAGGAATATTAATGCCTGCGTAGTCAATGCCGGTGATGGGTTCTGCGAGCATCCCACCCAAGGTCTTTTGGATGTCTATACTATTCGCAAAATCAAGGGTACTCTTGAAGGTTTGAAAATAGCAATTGTCGGCGACATAGCGCACTCGCGCGTTGCCCGCAGTGACATGTGGGCGATGACAAAACTCGGCGCGGAGGTCATATTTGTTGGTCCGCCGACGCTTATTCCGACACAGGCAAGCCGCCTGCCGGTCAGCGTCAGCTATTGCCTCGATGAGGTCATAGAGAAGGTCGATGTCATAAATATGCTTCGGATTCAGTTTGAACGGCTCGGCGGAAATCCCTTTCCTTCAACGCGGGAGTACTCGCATTATTTCGGTTTGACTGTCGAGCGGATGAAGAAGACAAAACCCGATATTCTCGTTATGCACCCGGGGCCTATTAACAGAGGCCTGGAGATGGAAAGCGAAGTGGCCGACGGGCGAAACAGCGTTATCCTTGAGCAGGTGACTAACGGCTTGGCTGTGAGAATGGCAGTGCTGTTCCTGGTCAATCAAGCTGCAGCGCAAGAAACGTAAAACGTAAAGCGAAAAGTGAAAAACCAAAACTCACAACTTAAAACTGAATTAAAACATAGAGCTTATCATTACTCTATTAAATTAATATTGCATCGAAGGTTATACATCGGGCAGTTAAGATAACATCTTTTTATAAATGGACTTATATTAAAAATCAAAAAGTAAATATCAAAAAAACAATGCAAAAATCAAAGATAACAATAATTGGCCATATTCGCCGGAGAATCCATACTTCTGGCTCATGGCATATCTGCTGGTTTTTTTCCTCGGGAATAGCCCTTTTTGAATCTTGATTTGTAGTAAAGATTTTTTTGACAGGATAACAGGATAATCCTGTTAATCCCGTCTAATTTTGCATTTTGATTTTTAATCTTTGATTTTACTGTCATACAAGCGTTTTTTAAGAATAAGTTGCTCAGTAGTATTAATAGAATTCTTGGATAAAAGGTAAGTTTTGAATTTGAAGTTGTGGTTTTTATTTTTTAGCTTTAAGTTTTTATTTTGAATAATGAGCTATGAACTTTTAATAAAAAATGGGCGGGTCATAGACCCTGCAAATGGCATCGATAGAAAATGCGATGTGCTTATCGTCGATGAGAAGATTGCGCAGGTCGGAGGAAAGACCCGTGACTCCAGACCCAAGTCCCGAGATCACCGAACAGTTATCGATGCGGCCGGCAAACTCGTAACGCCGGGTTTGATTGATATCCACGTTCATTTCCGCGAGCCCGGTGATGAGGAAGAAGAGACAATAGCAAGCGGCTCGACGGCAGCGGTGGCAGCGGGTTTTACTTCGGTTGTCTGTATGCCGAATACCAAACCCCCTATCGAAAATGAAACCGACGTCGAATATATCCATAGAAAGGGCAGACAGACCAGGAAAACTCATGTTTACACGATGGGTGCTATTACCAAGGGACTTGAAGGTGTTGAGCTTGCCGAGATGGGCTTTATGGCCGAAGCCGGTGCCGTTGGTTTTACCGACGACGGCAGGGGGGTGCAGAACCCCGCGGTTATGCTGCGGGCACTGAAATATGCTGCCATGTTCGATGTGGTTGTAGCTCAGCACTGCCAGGATGATGGCTTTGCCGGCAATGGCGTTATGAACTCCGGCTATTATTCGACTATACTGGGCCTGCCGGGGATAGATACTCTGGCCGAAGAAGCGATGCTCTGGCGGGATATCCAGCTTGTTAAGAAATTTCCTCCCGAGCGGATTCGCTACCACGCCCAGCATATATCGACAGCAGGGTCGGTTGAGCTGATAAGGGCTGCTAAAAAAGATTCTCTGCCCGTTACCTGTGAGGTAACGCCGCACCATTTGCTTTTGACCGAGGAACGGTGTGCCGAGTACGACACCAATTACAAGGTAAACCCGCCTTTACGCGGGGCCCAAGATGTTGAGGCCCTAAAGCAGGCCATCGCCGACGGGCTGGTTGACGCTCTTGTTAGCGACCATGCCCCACATTTGCAAAGCGAAAAGGAGCTGGAGTTTTTGGCTGCTCCTTTCGGCATAGCCAGTCTTGAATGTGCTTTAGGTCTTTATGTCAAGGCGTTATTAGAGCCGGGCATTCTGGATTGGCCAGGCTTGATTCGCTTAATGACCGAGAAACCTGCTAAGATAATCGGCGTTGACAAGGGCACGCTTGGTATCGGCAAACAGGCCGATGTTACGATTATCGACCCCGATTTTGAGTACGAAATCGACGTCAACAAATTCCTCTCCAAGAGTAGAAACTGCCCCTATCACGGCTGGAAGGTCAAAGGCAAGGTCGAAAAAACAATCGTCGGCGGCGAAATAAGATTTGAAGCATAACTCGTGCTTAGGAGAAGATTATGGGTATTACCTATGTTGAGGGTCGAGTAAAAGGGCCTTCTGGCAAAGAAAAAACCGTGAATTTCCTCATAGATAGCGGAGCAAAGTATTCGCTCGTTCCCAAAAAGGTGTGGAAGGCAATTGGATTAAAGCCAAAACGGAAGATGTCTTTTATTTTGGCTGATGGAACAACGGTTGAAAGAGAGGTATCGGAGGCCTATATAGTTCTTCCACAGGGTGAGGCGCATACACCGGTGATCTTGGGCAAGGAAAAGGATGAAGCGTTATTAGGAGTGGTGACATTAGAGATTTTTGGTCTAATGTTTAATCCATTCGAACGGACCCTTAATCCAGCGCGCATGTTGCTATGTTGATAAATCAAAACCGACTTAGGCAAATTCCGCTCTAAGTGTGGGAAATGTCCCTATCAGGGCTGGAAGGTCAAGGACAAGGTCGAGAAAACAATCGTCGGCGGCGAAATAAGATTTGAGATATAATATTAGGTTGCTGAGCTATGTCGGAGATGCTGTAATTTTATCGGAGGTATAGTAAAATGAAGTTTAGAGTTGTTTTGGAACCGAGCGAGGAAGGTGGGTATACTGTTATTGTCCCCTCCCTTCCCGGTTGCATAAGCGAGGGGAACACACGCGAAGAAGCTTTAAAAAATATTCGTGAAGCTATTAAACTCTACTTAGAACCTGTGGAGGATGACCTCACCTTTTCACCGGATTCTGAGCAATTAGAGATAGCATTATGAGCAAGGTTCCGAGTTTGAACTATCAGCAAGTCATCAAGGCTCTTAGGCGAGACGGCTGGATAGTAATTCGTCAGAAAGGCAGTCATATCAGATTACAAAAACGCCTTCCCAATGAGATGCTTAAAATTATTGTTCCAGCTCACCGTCCAATCAAACGCTCTACGATGTCACACATCTTAAAACAGGCCCGTCTGTCAGTATCAGAGTTTAATGATTTGCTCTAAACAAGCCACGAAGATGGTTATTATTGATGGTAATAATCTATTGCATGCAATCCGGAAAGTGGACGAAGGCCACGAGTCTATTAGCGATGTTGCGTTGTGCAAATTTATAGGCCGGTATCTAAAACAAATTGGCGAAGCCGGCGAGATTATTTTTGATGGTACTGGCCCCCGGGATAAAAGCGGATTCGACGATATAAGCAGCCTGGAGGTCTTCTTTGCCGGCCTGGGAACCGATACGGACACCATAATCGAGGACAAAATAAAAATCAACACGGCACCGAAGCGATTAACAATTGTTAGCAGCGACCGAAGATTACGAAAAGCTGCACAGGCAAGAAAAGCAACGGTAGTGAAGTCTGAGGTTTTCTGGAGTAATCTTCAGAAGCAGTTGAGCCGAAAAAAGGGCGTCAGAGAGCCGGCCGCGAAACGGCAAGGCCTAACCGACAGCGAAACCAAACAATGGCTTGAGTTCTTCGGCCTTGAGGAGCAGTAATCTTATACATAAAAGGGCTGCCTTAGGCAGCCCCTCTACACAAAAAATTAGCGGACAGCGTATAGCGAATGGTAAAAAACTGAACGCTATACGTTATTCAGTCACACCGAAAAATCAGACATTACCAGGCTATGACCCTGACCACATCAACGTATGCGTCTTCGGTGGAGCCGGACATCGTTGCCCTGAATCGAATCCTGATGTTATTTATACTGGTCAGGTCAATGTTCACATTGTGCCACGCCTCTTCCGTGTCAACATTTCCTCTTAAGCGTGCTTTTTCCAGCCACGAACCATTAGTAGAGACGTCAAAAGCAAGATATTCTCCTGCATCAAGTCCTGATTCAATATACCACCAGAAAGTAATAGTAGCGTTTTGTTTTCCGTGCAAATCTATTGGAGCGGAGATTAATTGTGAGTCGCTGGCGAAACCATCGACTTCGACGGCATAATTACCTTCTACGCTTCGGGCGGTTCTTCGACGCCAGTCGTTCTGAGAATCTTGACTCCAGTTCGCTGTCCAGTCATAGTACGACTCAAAGCTATCAAAGAATACCTCTATTTGGGCTGGTGATGTCACATCGATATAGTTTGTCTTGGTCTCGGTATCCGAGCCGCCCAGTCCTGTTACTGTTAGGCTTACTGTGTAGCTGCCAACGTTCTGGTACTCGTGGGACGGATTTTGCTCGGTCGAGCCTTCTCCATCGCCGAAATTCCACGACCAACCGCTGATGCTTCCGGTGGAATTATCAGTGAACTGCACGGCCAACGGTGCCTCGCCGCTCGTCGGGCTGCCCGAAAATTCCGCCGTAGGAGGCAAAGGTGCGGTTACTACTATGTAGTTTGTTTTGGTCTCGGTGTCTGAGCCGCCCGGCCCTGTTACTGTCAAGCTCACTGTGTAACTACCAGCGTTTTGGTACTCGTGGGACGGACTTTGCTCGGTCGAGTTTCCTCCGTCACCAAAAGTCCAAGACCAACTGGTGATACTTCCGGTAGACTGATCGGTAAATAGCACAGTTAGAGGTGCATCCCCGCTTGTCTGGTTGCCCGAAAATTCCGCCACAGGAGCCGGTGGTGTGGTTACGGTGATGTAGTCTACTTTGACTTCATCATCTGAGCCGCCCGGGCCTGTTACTGTCAAGCTCACTGTGTAACTACCAGCGCTCTGGTACTCGTGGGACGGATTTTGCTCGGTCGAGCCTCCTCCATCGCCGAAAGTCCACGACCAACCGCTGATGCTTCCGGTGGAATTATCAGTGAACTGCACGGCCAACGGCGCTTCGCCGCTCGTCGGGCTGCCCGAAAATGCCGCTGTAGGAGGCAAAGGTGCGGTTACTGCTATGTAGTTTGTTTTGGTCTCGGTGTCTGAGCCGCCCGGCCCTGTTGCTGTCAAACTCACTGTGTAACTACCTGCGTCCTGGTACTCATGGGACGGATCCCGTTGCGTTGAAGTTCCACCGTCACCGAAATCCCATGACCAACTGGTGATATTTCCGGTAGATATATCCATAAATTGCACGGTCAGAGGTTTATCACCACTTAGTGGAGCTCCCATAAATTCCGCCGAAGGCGGTCCTGCCGGTGCGCCAGCAGCCTCGTCAGCGTCGACCAGGCCAAATCCATACCATTTATCACGTCCTGGATTGCCCAGCTCGTCGGCGGTATTTTGAAGTATGGCCCGTACGTCCCCACCTGGGCCAGCCAGTACCAAAGCGGCAGTTCCTGCCACGTGCGGACAAGCCATCGAAGTGCCGCTGCCGGACGCATATCCGCCACCGCGGTATGTAGACTTTATATTTACGCCAGGCGCCGCCAGCTCCAGAGTCAGGCCTGTGCTTGAGAAGCTTGCCTTCGTATCGGTATTGTCTGTCGCGCCGACAGCGATAACGGAGCCATATCTGGCAGGATAGTCCACCGTATCCTGCTCTATGCCCAGGCGTACGCTGTAATCGTTGCCCGCGGCGGCAACCAGGAGGATACCAGCCGCATACGCCTGGTCACATGCATTCTGCAGCGTTTGATAATTATAATTGGTGCCTAAGCTCATGGAGATTATGTCCATTCCGTTATCAATCGCCCATTGAATACCGGCAACGACATCGCTGAGATATCCGCTTCCACTGCTGCTTAAGACCTTCACTCCGTAGATGGAAGCTTCCGGGGCGACTCCGACAACGCCTTCGTTGTTGTCTTCTGCTGCTGCTATTCCTGCGCAGTGTGTTCCGTGTCCGTTGTCGTCCATTGGGTTATTGTCACTATTTACAAAATCATATCCGCCGGCATAATTGCCGTCTAAGTCGGGGTGGGTGTAATCGATTCCTGTGTCGATAATCGCCACCTTAACGCCTGCTCCTTTGTTGTATGAATGGACATTGCCTGCGCCTATGTGCTTAACACCCCAAGAATTGTCCAGTTCCAGGTCGAGTGCATGCACTAAGCCATCTTCTTCGATGTAGGTGACCCTCGGGTCGGCTCTAAACCTCGAAATCTGTGTTTCGGAGAGGTTTGCTGCCGCTGCGGGCACAAATCGGTAGGAATAGCGGACTTCGCCGCCGATTTCCCGCACCCAGCCTTTGCGCCTTTCAGCAGCTTGGTGTCCAATTCCGTCTTTGAAACCGATTAAAACTCTCCTCTTAGAAGGCTCAATTTGGCCTGAAGGTTTATTACGTGCGAAACTTCTCTCAGTTGGGCCTAACGCTAAGGTAGCCAATGAAAGCATTGCTACCATTAAATATGTCTTTTTCATTATTTAGTCTCGCTAAAACTGTTTAATTTCTTTGAAATCGCCCATCCTGGGACGCTCATTATAACATAATTTTCGGATAAAGCAAAACATTTCTATATACTTTTTTCGGCAGGCGAGTTAATCAAATTCCTTTTTGGGTTTTTTTGCTGGTCTTGTATTTTGGACCTGGCCTTAATAGGGCTGAAATCCACAAATCGGCTCGTAAAGTTCGATTCAATTCTGACGAAATTTTATATTGCTTAATTCAGTAAAAGAGTATATAAAAATGTTTTTCTGGTGCGCCGAACTTTGCGTAATAGGTTTTCTTTGTCTGTACGCATCAGATTACAGGGTTGTGTGGGGACCCAATTCGTGAATCGTAGATAGCGAATCGTGTTTCGAATCACGAACCACGAATCACGAACCACGAAGAACGAACCACAGAATTGGAGAAGTTATGAAGCGCGAAATGGTTACAATTGACGGTAATGCGGCGGCGGCACACGTGGCCCACGCTACGAACGAAGTCATTGCAATATATCCGATTACCCCCAGCTCGCCTATGGGCGAGATTGCCGACGAAAAGACGGCCCAAGGAGAGACAAACATCTGGGGTACGGTTCCTTCGGTTACGGAGATGCAGTCGGAGGGTGGTGCCGCCGCGGCGGTGCATGGTGCATTGGCCACCGGCGCTTTGACAACGACTTTTACTGCCTCGCAGGGACTTTTGCTGATGATTCCCAGTATGTACAAGATTGCCGGCGAGCTGCTGCCTACCGTCTTTCACATCTCAGCACGGTCGTTGGCCTGTCAGGCACTTTCAATATTCGGCGACCATTCTGATGTGATGACCTGTCGCGAGACCGGCTTTGCCATGCTTTGCTCGTGCAATGTTCAGGAGGTTATGGATTTAGCCCTTATTGCTCAGCAGGCGACGCTGGCCACACAGGTACCTTTCCTGCATTTCTTCGACGGTTTTAGAACCAGCCACGAGGTTCAGAAGGTTGAGATGCTTACGTTCGACGATATGCGGGCGATGATTGATGATGAACTCGTTGCTCAGCATAGAGCTAGGGCGCTGTCGCCTGACTTTCCTATGATTAGCGGCACATCGCAGAATCCGGATGTTTATTTTCAGGGACGCGAAACGGTGAACAAATATTATTTAGCTGCTCCGCAGATTGTCCAGCAGACGATGGACAAATTCGCTATGCTCGTTGGACGAAAATATCAATTGTTTGATTATGTCGGCCCGGCGGACGCAGAGAAGGTTATTGTTATTATGGGTTCGGGGGCTGATACCGCCCACGAGACGGTCGAATATCTGGCCTCCAAAGGTGAAAAAGTCGGTGTGTTAAAAGTTCGTCTGTACAGGCCGTTCAGCACCAGGCACTTTATCGTGGCTCTGCCAAAAACCGTAACAAAGCTCGCAGTCTTGGACAGAACTAAAGAGCCCGGCTCTCTCGGCGAGCCGTTGTACCTGGACATTCGCACTGCTGTTGGCGAGGCTATGGCTGAAGGAAAGGCGCCTTTTAAAGAGTATCCGTTGATTGTCGGTGGGCGATATGGCCTGGGGTCAAAGGAGTTTACCCCGGCTATGGTGAAAGCCATCTTTGATAATCTCGATGCGGCCAAGCCCAAAAATGGTTTTACCGTGGGCATCATTGACGATGTAACCAATACCAGCCTGGAGGTCGATGAGTCTTTCGAGATTGCCCCCGAGGGACTTTTTTCCGGAATGTTTTACGGCCTCGGCGCCGACGGAACGGTCGGTGCAAACAGAAACTCCATAAAAATTATCGGAGAGTTGACGGATAATTATGCACAGGGTTACTTTGTTTATGATTCCAGAAAAGCCGGTACTATGACCATATCGCATCTGCGATTTGGAAAGCAGGTTATTCGCAGTCCCTACCTTGTAACCAAAGCTGATTTTATCGCCTGTCATAACCCAAGCTTTCCGGAAAAATATGATATGCTCTCAGCAGCGCGCGAGGGTGCAACGTTTTTGTTGACCAGTATGCACGGCAAAGACGAGGTCTGGGACACTTTGCCGCAGGAGGTGCAAAAGCAGATAATCGACAAGAAGCTGAAGTTCTACGTTATTGACGCGATATCGCTTGCGCAAGAGCTTGGCCTCGGGGCAAGAATCAATGTAATAATGCAAACCGCCTTTTTCAAGATAAGCAATATTATTCCCCTCGATACGGCTGTCAAGGCTATCAAAGATGCAATCGAGAAGACTTATGGCAAGAAGGGTCAAAAAGTTATTGAAATGAATAATGCGGCTGTCGACGGTGCTCTTGAAAGAATTTATGAGGTTAAGGTCACCAGCAGAGTAACCAGCAGGATAAAGATGTCGCCGCCCGTTCCCCAGGACGCCCCTGATTTTGTCAAGGAGGTCACCGCAGAGCTTATAGCGCTTCGCGGCGATAAGCTGCCTGTGAGCAAGATGCCGCCTGACGGCAAGTTTCCCACCGGCACGACCAAATATGAAAAACGAAATGTTGCCGTCGATATTCCCCAGTGGGAGCCTGATATTTGCATTCAATGCGGCACGTGCTCTTTAGTTTGCCCGCACGCAGCTATAAGAATAAAGGCTTACGACGATAAGTACCTCGAAAATGCTCCCCCAGGATTCAAAAGCGCCGACGCAAAAGGTAAAGAGTTTGCCGGCTTGAAATTCACGGTCCAGGTGGCTCCGGAAGACTGCACAGGTTGTAGTGCTTGTGTTTTCAATTGCCCGGCACAGGAAAAGGACGAAAATAAACAGCCGACTGGCCGAAAGGCAATCAATATGGTGCCGCAGGAGCCGGTTCGCCAGCGCGAGCGCGAAAATTACAGATATTTCCTCTCAATTCCAAATACCGACCCTAAACTCTTCAAGGCCGGTACCGTAAAGGGCAGTCAGTTGATTGAGCCTTTGTTTGAATATTCCGGCGCCTGTGCCGGCTGTGGCGAGACCGCTTACGTCAAACTGCTGACGCAATTATTTGGGGACAGGGCTTTTATTGGGAATGCGACCGGCTGCTCATCGATTTATGGCGGTAATCTGCCGACGACGCCTTATACCAGGAGAGCGGACGGTAGGGGCCCGACCTGGAGTAACAGCTTGTTTGAGGATTGTGCTGAGTTTGCAATGGGTATGAGGCTGACGGTTGACAAATTCAAAGAGCGTGCTCTTTCGCTGTTGGACAAAGTGGTCGAGAAAGGCTGTATCGATGCGAAACTGGCAGAAGAAATCCGGTCGGCCGCTTTGGCTGATGACCCCGCACAATCTGCTATTGAGGAGCATCGGCTCCTGGTCGATAAGCTCAAAGAGAAATGCAGAAAAAGTAATTGTCCGGATTGCAAGCAAATGTTAAGTATCGCAGATTATCTTGTGCGAAAATCCGTTTGGGGTCTTGGCGGCGATGGATGGGCTTATGACATCGGATATGGCGGCCTGGACCACGTCCTCGCCAGTGGTGCCAATGTCAATCTGCTTGTCTTGGATACCGAAGTATATTCCAATACCGGCGGCCAGATGTCGAAGTCTACACCCAGAGCGGCGGTCGCCAAATTCGCCGCCGCGGGAAAGCCAATGCCAAAGAAAGACCTTGGTCTTCTGGTTATGACCTATGGAAACATCTATGTAGCCAAGGTGGCGATGGGTGCAAATACAAATCAGACGGTAAAGGCCTTTATCGAGGCCGAAGCCTATCCTGGCCCTTCGCTCATAATTGCTTATTCCCACTGTATTGCCCACGGTATCGATATGACCGCGGGCTATCAGGAGCAGAAGAAGGCAGTTGCTTGTGGTCATTGGCCATTGTATAGATTTGACCCCCGGCTCAAACAGCAGGGTAAAAATCCCCTCCAGCTTGACTCAAAAGCTCCGACGCTTGACTTCGAGGAATACGCTTACGGCGAGAATCGTTATCGAACGCTGAAGCAGTCCAAGCCCGAAGCGGCGGCGGAGTTGATTAAGCTCGCCAGCAGTGACGCCGCCGAGAGGTATGCTTTGATGGAGCAGCTTGCGAATTTGCCCTGCGGCCAGGAGCGCCAGGTAAGTGTAAAGCCCGATGCAAAATACGAAAAACAACCTGTGAGGAAGTGAAATGATTAAGCTGTTATTAAAGACAATTTGGCTCGGTTTTGTGGTAACTTTTATCCTCGGAGGCTGTGGTCGGGGACATAAGAAAGATACCGTAGAGGTTTTAGCTTGTGAGCCGAACCTCGAAACGCTTGGTGTTGCACCTGATTATGCGGCTCGTGCGATTGAAGCGGCCGGTGGATTCGAGGCCTGGATGAGAACAAAAGAGCTGCAGTTTGATTGTGTGGTTACTTTTTATCAGGCAGATGGCAGTTTTTACCTCACAGAGCAACATTACGATGTTTATCCCTGGTCGAACTCTATTCGTATTTCCGGCCGGGAGCCGCAGGGCAAATTCGTCTGGCAATTCTCGAAAGGACAATTCAGTGTCTTGCAGGGCGGCGAGCGAATTGAGGCTTTGACAGGTGCCCAGAGCCGCTGTTTTGCCGAAGTGATATTAAATGTTATGACCGTACCGGCACGTTTTTTAGATGGGTCGGTCGAGTTTGTCAAACTGCCCGAGCCGGTCAAAGTGCAAGGGCAATGGTACTACCGGATTAATAGACAGATAAAGACTGCCCCTGTGCTTTCTGCCCCGCCCCCGCGTCTTCCTGTCGGAAGACAGGAGCGGGGGGGTCAGGCGAAAGCAGAGACGGCGGGGGTTTTATCAGAGGCGGTTTTCTATCAGAACAGGGATAGTTCTTTGTGCGATATGCTTTGGTTTCCGCGAATGAGCGCAGGGGAGTTCTTAACGGTTCGCGGATATGACTATAAGGAAATTGAAAAAGGGGCTGTTCGCTTTCCTGCCAGGATAGAAATATTTAGGTCGCAATTTGAAAGCGGCGGTGCCGTCGATTTACAGCAGCGCCTGGTCAAAATAGACTTTTATTAAGAGCATCTTCTTATCGTCCTTTGTTGTACGCTTGGACTGCTATTTTTCGTCTTCCGTTTATCGGTTGCGCTGCTCGTTTCGTAAAACGTAATACGTGTAACGTAAACTTGACGAGTTGCGCAACCATAACCGATTGACGAAATTCTACGAGTTTCGCTACCGCAACCGCTCGACGAAATTCTCAGCCTTTCCTCTTAGGGTGATTTCAGTGGTATTAAGTTCATTCCACAAACGGGGCATGCGCCTTTTTGCGGCATACGCAACTGTGGATGCATCGGACATGTCCACCAGCTTTGTGGCATCGTTGGCTCTGCCGGCATCGGCATTTCCTTTATCTGCTGTTGCATCGTCTGCTGCTGCATTGCCATAGAGGCCGTCATAATCTCCGTTAAATGTTCTTTCGGCACAGCAATATCCATAACCATCCTGCCGCTGCCGGCCTTTGCTGCAAATGCGATATTGCTCTTGGTCGGCATATCCATTTGCGGCATCGGCACAGGTGCAAAGGCTGTCATTACCTTGAGCCACCGCAGAAAATTATACGTTCCCACAAAATCGCTCTTATCTGTCTGGGGTAAAAGCGTCAAAGCCGCCTTCATCTCAGCGGCCATTTGCTTCGGGCCGTCGGCTTTAACCTCATCAATCATCTCACGTATTGCTGAATTCACATCACCGCCAACGGCACAGACGCAAAGCCCCCCGACTGTTCCCCATCGGTAATCGAATCCGTCGCCGTACATAGCCTTTATCATCTGTCCCTGCGGTGAGTTAGGCTCGGTAGATTTCATCGCCAGCTTCGCCGAGTCTATCGAAACGTCTTTGTAACGGTCAACGCCCCGCATTATTGTGAAGCTCATTTTCATACCGAGGCTCTTATAAAAATTAGCGATACCGCCGGTCGTCATCATTTCGGCGGTTTCTTCGACTAACCGGCTGAATTTTTTCTCATCCTTAACCGTTATAAAATACTTTATCGCGAATGGCGGCCTGTTTTTGGCATCAACCGAAAACGAAAACGCTATCGGCCCGCCGAGACATTCAAACGCATCTACCATAAGGGCTTTCGTTTTCGCAATATCCTCGGCGGTCATGCTCTCACCGGCGATAGCCGCAAGCATATCGACACCCTTGATATAGAGCTTCTTCCAGAATGGGCTATCTATTTTATATCCAAAATTCATCATCGCTCCATCTTTCAGGTACACTAAGAGCTTATTGTCCTGCTCGGCTGTGGCATCTGCGACAAACGTATTGGCCATATCCGTCCCCGGCATCGCCGTAACGCTCACCATCAGATTGCACACATTTGCCTTCGGCCTGACGGTTAAGCTCAAAGTCTTTGTCTCCTTCATTATCGTCTCGAGGATGCTGGCATACATACTTATCGCTGCCGCCGGGTCTACCGCCAGCTTCTGCCCGCTTAGCTTGGCCTTTTCGATTTTTGTCTTTGCCTTTTCAAGCTGGCCAAACACTAAGGGGGCAAAAGTCTTGGACGCCTGTTGGACATTCCCATAAATCCATAACGGCTCTTTTGCAGCCAGTTTAGCCTCGTTATCATCGAGGGCATTCACAAGCCCTGCTGTCTTGGCGGCTGATATTATTTTTGCCGTCGCGACCAGATTGTCGTAATTGTCCGCCGAACTTATAAGCGCATAATTGCCAACCTGCGTAACCAGTATTACGGTCTTCTTATCGATTGTGATTTTGGAAACCGCTGTTTCATCCGGCTGGCCACAATTCGGATTATCGCTGATAAACTGTTTGTAATCCGTAACGGGAACAAGTCCGCCGAGGAATACGTTTGAGGCTGGATTAGTTTCTGTCGGTTCACCGGCCACGGTCATCCCGAAAATCGCAAAACTGCCATTCATATTTACGCCTTTTAGCTCCGGACTGCCCAGGACCTTTGCGAACTGCGTCCGCACCAGCACCGAGGCTGCCATAGGCGACGGTGAGGCACCTGCCAAGAACTGGTCTATTGTATGAACGGTATATTCAAAATTGTTTGCGCGTATGCAGAACATACTTTCCGCCGGCACCATCTTGAGCAGTTCATCATCTATTGGCCTTGCCGAGCCTTGTCCGCCGGCAGGCGTGCCTTGGTCTCCGGCAGGCGCGCTTTTCGCCCAAAGTCCTGACGTACAGACAAATAGAATCCCTAATAAAAACCCCACCCTCATAATATTTCTGTCACGTTTTGACTTACTCATTCTTTGCACCTCCATAGCGCTCTGTAACGATTGTATTGACTAATTTCTATTTTATGGAATATTGTCACTTCGAGCCTTCCAGAGGCAAGTCGAGGGGTCTATTAAAAAATACTCCTCATCTTCGCTCCTCTCCGTTCGGAATGACAATCCCTAAAATCACGCTTAACAGAGCAATAGATTTATACCAGCAAAATTTGTTTCTTACGAACCTTAGAAATAGTCTTACATAATATACTCAACTTGACTGGGTTTGGCATAAGTACTCTATAACTTTTAATTTTGTAAGCTGTCATTCCCGCGAAAGCGGGAATCCAGTTTGTTGATGGGTTGAATGTTGAATTCTGCATCAAACTTGGAAAACCATCTATCCACAAATTAAAATGTCATAAGGTATAAGTATAGTTTTGAAAAGAATATACACAATTTGTCATTCTGAGCGGAACCCCTGCTTTCGCAGGGGCAAGCTTGCACCCGCGCCAGCGGGTGTGGAGCGAAAAATCTGGGCTTCGATAAATCGAGATTTTTTTCGCTAAGGCCAGCGGTCGCCACTGCGCCCAGCCAGGGATGCTTCGCCCCCCTGCTTTCTTGCCCGCCGCCCCGACTCGCGTCGGGAGACGCGGGGGCTGGCGTAAGCAAGAAGGGGGGCTCAGCATGACAGCTTAAAAAGTCAGTCAAGTCGAGAATATATATAACATTTATTAGACTGGAAAGTTACAAAAAACTTAAAAAAACTCAAACTACCCGGACCCCAGCCCCCGGACCCCAGCCCCCAGACCCCAGCCCCCAGACCCCTTAAGTCTTGGGTCTTGCGTCTTGTGTCTTGAGTCTTGCATCATGCTCTTGTATTCACGGTTCATGATTTCTATGGATATTTATAAAATTTTTCCTCCCGATATGGTCTTTTTGTCTGTATTAGTACGAAAGCGATTATCGGCCCCGAATTGGTGACATCTGTGAACAAATTTCACCTTTACTGGATATAAATAAATCATCTTGGATTTTTTTTGTGGAGGAGCAGCGCCATGATAGTTTTGTCCCGGAAGTTTTTTGGTTACATAACTGCTTTGTAATCCTATAGTTATGATAAATAAGAGACAAAAGTGTAAAGTACCTAAAGTTTGGAATTAATAAAGTTATGGATTATTTTTTCTACTTTATCTCACTTCAGGCGCTTTAGCTCATTTCTGTTTTCCTTGCGTTTTGTATGGCCTTTATGGCCGTCAAAAAAAGTTAAGCGAACAAGTCATTAAACCGATAAATTTCATCGAATAGGGACGAAGCTCGCCTGCCGGCGGCCAAGACTCGTTTTTTATTGGAAGTTTATTGCCATGAAAAGGATGCAAGCTGAAAGCGAAGGCCGAATTGGCTACTTTTCACTTCGTGCTTGCCCGCCTTATCTCTGGTGGGCTTGCTTTTTCCTTTTTTTGGCTCTTTCGGCCGGCTGCGGCAATAAGTTTTTTGACCCAACACAGGTAGGTAGGTTCCGTCCCGTTCCGGCTGTCAATGTAATATTGGACTCGTTGGGTGTGGCAGAAGAGACACCTGTGGCCTGGGAGGGAGCACAAGAGCCGCGGCCAAGTGACATTGTTGCCGTTGAATCTGATTATGTCTTTCGGTCAGGTGACATTGTCAGGGTCGCTGTCTTCGAGCTGCTTCAAGAAGGAGTTTATTTTATAAACGACTATGTTGTTACCGAAACCGGCAAGATTTCCATACCGGAAGTCGGCGTAGTTGAGGTATCGGGCTTGACTGAAACGCAGCTTGAGGAAGAGATAAAACAAATCCTTTCTCCGAGCATATTAAAAGAGCCGTCGGTTACCGTAACTTTAGTCAGGTCCCAGCAGTATACGTTTTCGATATTAGGTGATGGTGTATCGGCTCCGAGCAGGTACGTTATTCCACGATACGATTTCAGGTTGACCGATGCGCTCGCAATGGCGGGGGGGTCGAGGCAGTTCAATGTAAGCTACATTTATGTTTCACGTTCTACCAAGGACAAAGAGAAAATAAATAAGCGCTCCGGAACGGGGGCCGCGGAATCTTGGCCACCTCCGCTCGGGGACGCCTTACGGCGGGCAGGCGAGCTTGAGCTGATTGGGCCTGGAACGGCCGTGCCGAAGCCACGCAAGCCGGAGACGGCCGCGCCTCGAGCGCAGTACCGCTGGCCCGAAAGTAAAGTGGTTATATCTTCGTCTGAAATGGTAACGGATAGGGAAGTTGCTCAATCGCCGGAAAGTTTTGAGCGGATTAGCAGCAGCACATCAGCTCGGCAAGATGTATTGGGTTCATCTGCCGCGCCGGTTAATTCAAACAGGACGATGGATGAGCCGATAGGTGTCAAGGACGTGCTGAAAACTTTGTCGCAGCGGTCTCGTCGAGTAGGGTCGATAGCTCAGCCCCGCCCCTATGAGCAGCGAAGTGAGCAGCAAGAAATCGAAGAGGTGCTCAGGCCGTTCTGGGGACCGTCTGGTCGCGAAAGAAAGATAGATGAGCAAGCAGAAATCGAAGAGGTGCTCAAACCGTTCTGGGGCTCGCCTGCCGGCGGTCAAGGCTCGGCTCGTCGCCGAAGCAGGATAGATGAGCAGACCGAGCTTCAAAACACGCTGATGTCTTCGGTCTCGCCCGTTGCTCCGAAGGTGATGGATAATCAATTGAGTGATGAAGCTGGGCGTATTGAGTGGATTTTCCGGGATGGCAAATGGGTCCCGGTTCAGACCGGTCAGCCCAAGCCGACAGAAGAGCAGGCCGAGGCCGGGCATATCGAGTGGATTTTCCAGAACGGCAAGTGGGTCCCTATTAAAGTTACTCCACCAAAGCCGACAGAGCCGGTTATTAAAGTCGAACCTGAAAAACAATTAGTTGGTCCCTTCAGAGAGCAGCTGCTGCCGGATTTGAAAGAGGCCGAGGCGGCCCAGACGCGGCTCATAAAGATTCAGGCTGATAAGTTACTTGCCGGCGACCCGCGGTATAATGTCGTGATAAAGCCCGGCGATACTATCTATGTGCCTGTTGATATTATTGGTGAATTCTGTATTATGGGTAATGTCAACCGTACGGGATTTATTCCTATTACAGGCCGACCAATGACCTTAAAGATGGCTATAGCTGCTGCGGGCGGTTTGGGCCCTTTGGCCTGGCCGAGACGTTGCGAGGTCATAAGAAGGGTCGAAAGGAAGAGAGAAGAGATAGTGATGGTGGATTTGGATAAGATAGCCAGCGGTGAGCAGCCGGACTTCTTTATAAAGCCGAATGATTTGATCAACGTCGGCACACACGCTACCGCCAGATGGCGCGCGGTTCTGCGAAATGCATACAGGGCAACTTACGGCTTTGGCTTTGTTTATGACCGTAATTTTGCAGACAGAGATTTTTATAGTGATAGAATTTTACCGTCCTTGCTCTTGTTCTGAGAGAAGCGAAAAGTAAGGAATAGACAGGATTTATAGGATAAGCAGGAATAAAAAAATAAAATCCTGTTAATCCTGTCTAAAAAGCGGTTTTACTTTTTGGCTCTCGGCTTTTAGTATGGTGGACAATATTGCTTCTTCTGTCGCAGAAACACAAGGAAAAAATGCGCCCTTTCTAAAGCAGGGGTGGCGTGAGCTCGGACTGCATATTTACATCAAAATGTCGATAATAGCAGGGCTGTTCTGCTATCTTTTTCGAAATGAGATTCGGGCCGTTGTCCACGAATGGATTACAGACAGTAGTTGGTCGCATGGTTTTTTAATCCCGCTTTTTAGTTTATACTTCATCAACCAGCACAAGAAAGAGATTTTAGTTCTGCGAACTAAGCCGAATTATCTCGGCTTGTTTTTTCTAATTTGCGGGATTTTGTTTTATCCTTTTAACATGATTCATCTTCAGTACGGCTACTTGCGACCCATCGGCATGTTAGCGACGCTTGGGTCGATTGTATTGTTTCTCGGAGGCTGGCAGTTGATTAGATACACATGGCTGCCGATTGCTTTTATGGTCTTTGCTGTACCGCTGCCGCAGAGATATTATGTATATCTGACTATGCCGATGCGAAAGTTTGCTGCAATTGTAGCGGCCGCTTTGCTGAATCTGGTGCCGCAGTTGGAGGCCCTCGCCAGAGGTGTGGTGATAGATGTGATTTATAAGGGCCAGCGACTGGACCCCTCGCTGGATGTGGCCGAGGCCTGTAGCGGTATGCGGCTGCTAATGGCCTTTTTGGCTCTCGGTGTTGCTATGGCGTATCTGCACTATAGACCTATATGGCAGCGGGCTATCCTATTAGCCAGCACAATACCGATAGCAATACTCTGCAATATCGTCCGGGTTACCGTTACCGGATTTATCTATGTGCTGATACATCCTAAATATACTCAAGATATTTATCACGATATGCTTGGTCTGGCGATGCTGCCATTAGCGTTTGGCTTATATTATTTTCTTGCGTGGTTTATGTCGTGTTTGTTCATTGAGGAAAGCCGGATAGTTACCGAGGACATCGTGGTTCGCAGGCGTGATACGTGATGCGTGATAAGATATGTGATATACGAGTTTATTTTCAGCCGGCCTTTTTGATATGCGTCGTGGTGCTTGCAATGGCCGGGGCCGGCATGTCCATCGCAATGAAAAAATTGGGCGTGCTCTTGGAGAAAGAACCGCTGCCGTTAAAAAAATCTTTAGACCTTTTGGATGACGAGGGTTTAGCTCCTTACCAAGTAATATCAAAACAAAAAATCGAAAACAAGGAAATAGTTAAAGAATTAGGCACCGATGATTATATTAAGTGGGTTCTGGAAGATACCGATGCGGCAGTTGACAGTGCTGTTAGAAGATGCATGTTGTTTATCACTTACTACAGGCTTCCGGACAGGGTGCCGCATGTACCGGAAGAATGCTACGCCGGCAGCGGCTTTCAGCAATTGGCTTCCGATGGAGTAGCCCTGGATATAAACAATAATGCTGGATTCGAGAGAAAAATCCCCGCAAGGCATCTTGTCTTTGTCGGTACAACATCCAATTTTTGGCAGTCTGATGAGAGATTTCCGGTCTTGTACCTTTTTAGGGTCAATGGAGAATATGCTGGCAGCAGAGAAGAAGCTCGGTTAGCTCTGAATAAGAACCTTTTCCGAAAATCTTCGTACTTTTCCAAGGTGGAGGTGATTTTTAGCCAGGGTTCTATTGCACCGCGCAAAGAGAAAGCCGTTAAAGCGAGCGAAAAGCTCTTGGCTGTGATTTTGCCAATTTTGGAAGCAGAGCATTGGCCTGACTGGTAAAAGTGAACCCCGTTAGAAGTTCCGCTGTTAGCGGGTTAGTAGAACACAGACGCCGAGTGTGTTGCTACTAACGATAAGCCCTCCTCGCGTCTGGCTCGTCTTGGCGAAGGCCCGAGTCGCAGCCGGATGGGCAAGAGTCAAAAGCGAAGACAAATATAAAATACAAAATATCAAAATATAAATTTGAGGTTAATTGTTATGGCAAGTAGGAGGTTGAATAAAAAAGTTGCGATTGCTGGCTTTGCGATTTTTTTTGTCGTCGTGCTCGGTGCCATTTTGGTGATTCTGTACTTGAGCCGGGATCCCCAAGAATTTATCAAAGATGGGCAGGCGGCTTTGCTGGCAAAGGATTACGAAAGGGCCGAACGCAGTTTTCGCGGTGCTTATGGCCGGGCAAAGGATGATTCTCTTAGAGAACAGATACTTTTCAAGCTTGTAGGTTTGTATCTCGAAACAAAAGAATGGCCTTTTATTCTGGGCTGTTGGGATGAAATAATCAGGGTAAATCCAAACAATACGCAAGCTCGATACAACCGCCTTAAGTACTTTTACATATTGGCTGACAGTGGTAACTTTAGATACTGGCAAGATGTGCGTAATCAAGCATCGGAATTTTTGAAAGTGGCAGAGGATACCGGCCTGCTTGCTGAAGATACGGCAAAGTGGGATGTTTTTGAGGCGGAAGAAAAAGAAGAGGGCCCGCCAGTCGTTAGTCGGCCTGGCCCGCAGCGATTGGGGCCGTATCTGTATCTGCTCAGAGGTAGAGCGGCTCTTGAAATGGCGGGCATGGGAGCGGTAACTGACAGCGACCAGTCGCTTGCTCAAGCGGTTGATGATTTGAAGAAGGTGCAGGAGTTTGAGCCGAATAATATCGATGCTTGCTGGTATTTAGCCCAGTCAATTCTCACGAAAGGAGAGATTTCCGCTTCGAGAGGTAATTTGGAAGAGAGGGACAAAGCGGTAGGGCAGGCCATAGCGCTGTTAGAGAAAGCAGTTGAGATTGCAGATGCCGACCCGAGAGCGCACATCAATCTTCTGACACTGAAGCTCCTGTTGGCTCAGCGGCCCGGCGATAGGTCGGTCAAGGAGCGAATTCAATCGCTTGAGCCTGAATTTTTGTCGCTTAGCCACAAATTCCCCTCAAGCGCAGAGGCATATTGGACGCTTTCCACATTCTATTTAGCGCCTCGATTAGGCTACAAATATCTTGATAAAGCTATTGAAGCGGCTGAACATGCAATTAGATTGGACGAAAAAAATGTGGATTACGAAAGAGATGCAGCCAGTTTGTACCATCGCAGGTTTTCTGTTTATAGACAGGAGCAGGAGCTCTATAAAGCAATAGAGATAGCGAAGAATGCGCTGACTTTGCCGGATGCCCAGGATATGCCCGGCCCGCGACGTCAGGCAAATATTTATTATCGTAGACTCCCGCTGTATTTTTTTCTCGCGCATTGCTACATCGAGCAGATACTCGAACCTTGCCAGCCGAGAACAGAGTCCCAAACCAAAGTCTGGCTGACAGATGCTGAGCAGGCTGTGCACGAAATTGAGCAAATTCTTGGCAGTGGCGAAGACCCGCTTGTTATTAAATGGCAGGGAATGCTTGAGCTTGCCAAAGGCAATAAAGAAGCTGCCGTCAGAAAATTGTATGCTGCTTATGAACAGATGAAAGCGGTTAGGCCGCCTCAACCACCTTGGCCAATAGACCCGGAATTTGCTCGGCTTGCTTACACCCTTGCGAAGGTTTTTGAGGATACTTCGGAAATCGGGGCGGTCGATGAATTTCTGACAAGTGCGATATATTCCGGTATTTTCGATGTCGGGCCGCAGGCTTGTTTCGATTATGTTGAGGTTGCTTTAAGGCTTAATCGCTGCAAAGACGTAATAGAGAACATAAATCAGTTTGAAGAGTATTTCGGTGCAAACCAGAAAAGCCAGGAGCTTCGTATCAAAGCCTATATTCGTGTTGGCACAGAGCAGTTTATTGAGACTAATGAAGGAAAGGTGAAGTTCAGTCCTGAATTTGAAAAGGGCGAAGAAGCGTTGGCCAAGACCGGTTTTGAAGCGGCTGCGGAAGCTTTGGCAAACAAACCCCAGAACGCCCCCGATACTATTAAGCTCAACCTGGCGCTGGCAAGGGCCAAAATTTGGCAGCTTGGAAGGCAGATAGCACGAAGGCAATTGGACGAAAAGCGGGACGCTATTTTCCAGCAGGCAAAGCCCCAGGAAGGAGAGATTCTTGAATCGGTTGCACAGCGCTCAATGAGTAATGAAGTGGCCGCTTGCAGACAGCTTGAAGCAACGCTGCTGGAAAAGCTGCTGCGAATAGAGCCTAATTCTGTGGAGCAAGCTTCTGTCGTTAATGTTTGTAAGAATTACATAATGTTAGGCCGCATCAGTGAAGCCGAGAATTTAGTCAATTTGTTTCTTGAACATTTTCCGGATGATACGGCTGTTCTGGTTTACAAACAGATTCTTCGTGAGCCTAAACCCGAGGAGATTTCGCAGGAAAGGTATAATGAAATAGCAGAACAGGTGCTATCGAGCATTGCAGATCCAATTCAGCGGGCGTTGCAGTTTGGAGTATTTTATCGGGATAATAACGAGCTGGAGAAATCGGCTGAAGAATTCAAGAATGTCCTTACAGCAACGGCTGCCCAACCTGCCCCCGCGTCTCCCGGCGCCGGTCGGGGCGGGGAGGTTGTCTTTGAGAAGCCTGCTTATGACCAGACCCAACGGGCGAGCTTGCGGCGCTTTGCTGTGGGACATCTTTTTAATATAGCTCTTTTGACCAATGACTGGGAGCTGGCAAGGCAAATGACAGAGACAGCTCGACTTGAAGACCTCGATAATTTCCAGGGCAAGGTTTTTGCGACTCGCCTCGCTATGGCCAAAGGCGAATTCAAAGACGCCTTGGCAAGAATCGACGAATGTTTGAAACAAAGGCCTGTATTTTCTTATGCTTATTTGCTCAGAAGTAATATCAATGCTACTCTTGGAAATGAGCATGCATCTCTCGAAGACATTCGAAAAGCGGTATCTTTGAACCCTCTGGATGGAACTATTGCAAGAGAAGCGGCGAACATTTTGTACCTTCGCAATCAAAAGCTTGGCAATAATGTCTCCTCCGACCAGGTGATTGAAACCAGGGAAGCTTTGCATAGGGCAATCGTGCTCAATCCCGGTGATGTGGATTTACTTCGATTATATGCTGAATATGTAGCGCCGATGGATCCGCTGGAAGCAATAGCGATTCGGCAGGACTTGCAGCAGACCGTCCCCACTATGGAGAATGCTATACTGCTTGGCCAACTGGCAACCAGAGAGGCTGTTAAAGAAAATAATCCGGCACGCAAGGAAGCGTTGTTTGATATTGCCGGTTCTGCTTTCGAGCAGGCAAGAAAAATAGACCCCAACGATAGGGGAATGCTCTATTTTTATGCCGAATACTTTCGTGCCAGGCGCCAAGGTGAAAAGGCTACGGAGTTGCTGCAGGAATCGCAAGACGATAAATTGCTTTGGAGCCATTATTTTTTGCGTGGCCAGTACGAAGATGCCAGGAAGGTTTTGGAGCGTTTGTACCAAAGCGATGCCAAAGATAGTGCCGTGCTCAAAGGCCTCTTGCTTATTGCCGAGAAGAGCACCGACAGAGAGGCTATAAAAAAATATTCTGAAGAGCTTATATCGCTTGAGGACACGGCGGACAACAGGCTTGCTCAAATTCAGATTTTTCTGGGGGTCGGCCTTGTTAAGGAGGCTGAATACAAATTGCAGAGTTTCAAAGAAAAGTATCCCGATGAGCCAAGAACACTGCTGCTTCAGGCTTGGCTGGCAATGAGGCAGGGACAGCTTAAAAAGGCGCTGGAGCTGACAAATCTAAATCTACAGACCAGCCAGAAAAGCTCAACGGCCTGGCGGTTAAGAGGTGAAATAAATTTGTTACTGGAAGATTACGATAACGCCATCAACGACCTCAAGACAAGCAAATCACTGTCGGATGAGCCTGTCACCCGGATTTCTCTGGCCAAAGCTTATATGCAGGCCAAGCGCTATGAGGATGCGATAACAGAGCTCAAGGTTACGATTGACACACCCGGTGCTTCGCAGCAAGCCATGTCGTTGCTTGAGCTGATTTACTTGCAGCTCGGCAGAAACGAAGCGCTGAAGAAATTTTACCAAGAAACTCTTGAGAAGTTTCCAAACAGTGTCCCGTGGCTTAATCGAGCGGCTGCTTTTGCTATTGACACCGAAGATTTCGAAAGGGCCGAGCAGTTGTATAAGAAAGCTTATTCGCTCAGCAGTCAATTGCTTCCCGACGAGGACAGCAAGGACGCAGCGCAGGATATGCCGTACGTAACAGCGTTCGATGGTTATTTGAAGGCGCTTCTCCTTGAAGCCGGGGCGCCAAACACGAAAAGATGGAATCCTCAGAAGCTGGATAAGCTTTTTGAAGAAGGCATGAAATATAAAGACGGCGTTCTCGGCCCCATAGCATATCTGCGGATGGCTCAAGCGAAGTGGACCATAGGCGACAAGATAACTGCTTCGAAATACTGCCGGGAAGCTGTTGATAAAGCCGGGGCAAACGAGACGTTTGCCTCTGAGGTTCTGCTGAGAATGTACTTAATGCTTGGAGGCGATGAAGTTTCGAAGTATTGCCAGCAAAAACTCAAAACCAATCCTGATTCAATTGCTGCAAATTTTGCCATGTTTAATTTGGCAAAGATTAATGGCGAGTACGACAAGGCCGTAGATTATATTGACAGATGCGTCGAGCTAAGTGACCCCGATAGTCAGACCAGGCTTAATTACACAAAGAAAAAAGCAGAGGTTCTGGCTATGGCCTATGAGAGAAGTTCCGATAAAGATTATCTTAAAAGGGCTATTATTGATTATGAAAGTCTGTTAGCTAAAATGCCGAATAATATCGTTGTTTTGAATAATTTGGCGTATTGGCTTGCTGAAAGTAATGAAAGACTCTCGGAGGCTCTTCAGTATGCCAAACGCGCGCTTGATGCCAGGCCGAATGACCCGGCCGTATTGGATACTTATGCCTATTTGTTGTATAAGAACGGTAAGAGTTCGCAAGCGGCTGAATTTTTGGTAGCCGCCTTCCAGCAGTATAAACAGGATGAAATTTCTATACCAGCGGAAGCATACGAGCATTTAGGGATGATAAAAGAAGACCTCGGGTCAAAAGATGAGGCGCTTGCTGCTTATAAGCAGGCCTTGGAAGCAGGCGCAAATACATTGTCACAGAAAACTAAGCAGCGAATAAACGAGGCTATTAAGCGCGCTTCGCAGTGATATCTTACGTTGGTTCGTGACTCGTGGTTTGTAGTTCGATTCACGATTCACAATACACGATTCACGTTCATCCTGAGTAAGGACTAAGATGGTAGAGGAAAAACCAATAGCTTCGAGCAGGATGATAGGGCCGCCTGGGCCAAGGCCCCCCGCACATCCTGCGCTGACATCAAAAGAGGCTCTTGGAATACTGCGCCGGCACATATTACTGATAACTGCTCTGACTATTTTGGGTTTTATCATCGGCGGCGCGGGCTGGCATCTTATACGAAAATATTTTCCAAGATATACTGCCATAACCTACATTCAGGTCCTCTCTCCGTTAGAAACTGACCCCATGACCATCGGCGGCACTCAAGTGCAAAGGGATATTCTATATGGCCATCGTCTTTCGATAGCCACTCTCATAAAAGACCAGAGTACTTTGCAGGACTTGCTGGAGAGAGACAAAGTCAAACAAACCGACTGGTATAAACGCCAGGGCAGTCCCAAAAAACGCGTTAAGGATTTGAATAGACATTTTGGTGCTTATCCTGACAGAGATAGTGATTTTGTTCAAATTTCGATGACCTGTCGTAGTGACAGAGAATCGGCGCTGATAGTCAACGAGATGCTTGATTTGTTTCTTGCTCAGCGAGGCAGTATAGAAAAAGCAGAGGTAGCCGATAGGCTCAGAGTGCTTGAAGAGCAGCGAGGTCAGGTTGAAGCGGAGCTGCGTGCAAGCGAAAGGGCGCTGCAGGAGGTACGTGAGGCTTCTGGAATAACCGACCTTGATGTGCCTGAAGGTCGCTATTTCCAGCATACAATCACGCTAAGGTTGAACAGTCTGGAGCTTCAGAAAAATGAGCTTGATCTGGCAATAAGGCAGCTTGCAGCCGACATAAAAAATCTTGAAGAATTGGCAAAGGGGCCTATTAATGAGCAGATTGAATATGCAATAGAGAGAGACCCCGTTATGCTTACGCTTGCTCAGCAGCTTGCCTTTCAGGAGGCCAGCCTCTCCGGCAGGCTCACAAAGTTTGGTGAAAATCACAGAGATGTGCGCCAAACAAGAGAGCTGATAGATGAAATCACAAAAAGAAGAGAGCTTAGGAAAAACGAGATCGCAGAGCAGACCCGCCGGGCAAATCTCGAAAATGCCCGGGATAGTTTGCTCGTATTGCAGGAAAGGTTCGAACAGTTAGAAAAGCTCAGGCAGGAGGCCGAGGCTAAAAAGAAAGAGCTTGATTTAGCCTGCGTACAGTATGAAGAGAGGACTAAGATAAGAGATGAAAGAGTCGCAATGCTTGACTCAATCAAGGAGCAGGTTGAGAAAATGAAGATGATGCACGATGACCCAAAGACCCCTAAAGTCTTGAGTGTCGGATATGCTCCCCTGCCGCTGGAAATGGTATTCTCTCACCAGTGGTACTTTTGGTTTCCAGGCGGCACGATATTGGGCTTGCTGCTTGGTTTAGGCCTTACTTTCCTTGTTGAGCTGGCTAATGACCTGGTGCGGACGCCGAGTGACGTTGCCAGATTTCTGCACATCCCGCTTTTGGGTGTTATCCCCGATGAATCTGAGGATAACCAGGTTCGTGGCATTGAGCTTATGTCTGTCGTTCGTCAGGCGCCTTACTCGATTATAAGCGAGTCCTACAGGCGATGTCGGACGAACTTACTGCTCTCCGAAGCTGCGGCGTTTTTGAAGACCTTGCTTGTCAGTAGCGGCTCTGCCGGCGATGGAAAAACTTCCGTGGCAGTCAATCTTGCTACAACCTTTGTTGCAACTGATAAAAAAGTGCTGCTGATAGATGCCAATTTCAGACGGCCGAATTTGCAGAAACTGTTTTCACGCGTAGAAGCAAACGCCCTGACAGCCGGGCAGTTTGATTTTGGATTGAGCAGTGTGCTGATGAACCAGTGCGCCGTCAAGGAAGCTATACGCTCCAGTGGCATTGGCGGCCTTGATGTAATCTATTGTGGGCCGTTGCCTGCCGCTCCAGCGGAGCTGCTCGGCAGTCTGCGAATGATAGAGCTGCTCAAAGAGTTGCGTGAGAGCTACGATTACATTATAATTGACGGGCCGCCCGTCCTGCTGGTAAGTGATGCCAAAGTCCTGACCGGTGCTGTTGATGCGACACTTTTGGTTTTCAACGCTGCCGCCACAAGCAGAGGCGCCGCTCAGAGAACTATTCGAGAATTCAGAGAAGTAGATGCCAAAATAGTCGGCTGTGTGCTCTTTGCCGCAAGGGCTATGAAGGGCGGCTATTTCCACGAGCAATTCAAGTCGTACCGGAGATATGAGAAAACGGCCAAAAAGGCCAGAAAGGCCGCTCTTGCTGCTGGCCGGGCCTAAAGCCCAGTCGGCCTGACAAACGCAATGAACGGCATCAGCTTGTACACTAACTTTTTTGTAATACCAATTTAATTTATTAATTACCGATTATCTGACCTTGTCATTCCTGCGGAAGCAGGAATCCAGGTCCTTTCAATTAGTATAATGTTCAATTATTTCAGTAATTTCTAATTACAATTGGTATAAGAGGCAGTTTGATGCAGAAATTTTTAGTCACTGGCGGAGCCGGCTTTATTGGTTCTAATATCTGCAGGAAACTCGTTTCGCAAGGCTGCTTCGTGAGAGTTGTTGACAATCTGCTCACGGGCAAAAAGAGCAACCTTGCCGGTATTATAGACAAAATTGATTTTATACAAGCCGACATGGGCGATGCGGAGGTCGCCCATTCGTCTGTGAAGGATATCGATGTCGTTTTGCACCAGGGTGCTTTGCCCTCGGTGCCGCGCAGCGTTGATGACCCCGCCGCCACGCACAAGCACTGTGTCGACGCCACTTTCACGCTTCTTTTAGCTGCTCGCGATGCCGGCGTAAAGCGGTTTGTCTATGCGTCAAGCTCCTCTACTTATGGCGATACGCCTACTCTGCCGAAGGTCGAGACGATGCCGCCGATGCCTCTTTCGCCTTATGCCGTGGGCAAGCTTGTCGGGGAATATTATGCTAAAGTTTTTTATGAGGTCTTTGGCCTTGAGACAATTTCGTTGCGGTATTTTAACGTCTTCGGCCCCTATCAGGACCCAGCCAGCCAATATGCCGCCGCCATTCCTGCTTTTGTTACAGCTATTTTAAAGGATGAGCCGCCGACTATTTATGGCGACGGCGAGCAGAGTCGCGATTTCACGTATGTTGACAATGTTGTCCAGGCCAATTTACTTACCGCAAAGGTCAAGAAGACTTCCGGCGAAGTTCTAAATATCGCCTGCGGCCAGGCCATAACCGTCAATGCGATTATTGAGATGATTAACGATTTGCTCGGCAAAAATATTAAGCCGATTTACACTGCCTCTCGCCCCGGCGACGTCAGGCACTCCCTCGCCGACATCTCCGCCGCCCAAAAACTGCTAAATTACAAACCGGCAGTCACATTTAAGCGAGGCCTGCAAAAAGCCATAGACTGGTATCGCGACAATCTTTTATGATTTGTGCATAGAGTATTCTTATAAAGATATGTGTACAGCCTTACTTGTGGTTAGCGTTTCTTGGAATGCTTTTTTAGTCTGCGTAAATATTTTAGATCTTCTACGTCTTTTGTACGTGAAGCAGCTTTCTTCATTGTTATAAGGTCATCAAGGCAAGCAAACCAGACAAAGGTTTTTCCAAATTTGGCCTTTACTTTGTTATTCCATACTTTTTCAAAAGTTACCCCTTTGACAACAGGGTGAATATCGGTTTCTATAAGATATTGACGAATTAACAGCTTTTTTGTGAGAAGGTCATCTATAGTTATATCTGACACATCGTATCCAAATTCTTTTAGTGCCTTCCTTGTTCTTTGGGCGTTAGCTTTCTCCGGCTTTATAAAGATATCTATGTCTAACGTCGCTCGTGAATAGCCGTGAACAGGAAAAGCAGTGGCGCCGATTATTACAAATTTAACCCGGTTTTCTTTTAATAATTTTAGTAGCTGCTCTGCGTTCATTTCTTTTAAGCAATCTCAACATTTCCTCAGTTTTTCTGAACATCAATTCAAACCGCTGTTTGGTTGTTAAAGACGCAAGGTAATCTAATTCAAACTCAATTTCCTTATCCTCATTATGTTTATCCAGCTTCAGAATAGCCATATCACGCCTTAACAATAAGTTCTACATGAACTTTTCGGTCATTTATAAATAGTGAGGCCCAAGATTCTGTATATTTGGAAATAATCCGATGCCTTCTTTCAAAACAGACACTGACCATTTTGTAATACACGTATCAACTAAGTAAATCTCATCTGGCACATCGTTACGGGAAGTTAATTCTTCAATGATATCTTGGCCTATTTCTAAATCATTACCTAAAAATATATCGTCATACTCGAGCAATAAAATTGAAATTCGATTGCCTTCTCTCGCCTTAAAAAGTTTAGGGCATTTATCATCAAACGCTTTACGAATCCTCTTTTTTCTTTTTGATTCCAGGTTATTTGGGGCGAGTAATTTTATCCAAAGTTCACCATCATGGCGTGGAAACCGGTAAAGTGTTGCTTCAAAAGGAACTCCAGCCGGTTTTTCTCTAATATAGTGAGCAGGCGCTACATTTGGTGATCCTACCTGAAGCAAAGGAGCTTTCTCTTTAATCCATTTAATCAACGCAGTTTGAATGTTCTTTGTGTCCTTCGCACCTTTTACTGCTCCTGCGTCTATTAAAAGCTCATAATGACCAGGTTTTGGTAATTGCCCTGTAAGTTTAATTCGCAAGGGGCCGAGAAGATTAGCGACTCTTTTGCTATCGGTGATCTGCTCCGAATAGCTTTCGATAAGTGTATGTTCTAAAACAATTTCTGAACCACAACATTTTATTATCCTGTCGACACTTGGTGCACTGTTTCTTTTCTCTTTATCTGGGTAGCATATTTTATTTATGGTCAGGTTCTTTCGCTTGGTAATAAAATGTATTATGGTATCGCAAACCTGCTTTTCGTGATTCTTCTCCATTACCAGCTTATTTTCCATTTACCGATTTGATCCTTGAAAATTATTCTCCCAAACGACCGATCTCTTAAAGCTAAACCTGCCAACTTATTCGCATTTCTCCCATCGTCGTTGTCTTTTATGCGCTCACGAGTGATTAATTAGCTGTGAAGATTCTTTTTATCATTCTGAGACCCAAATCTTTTCTATCAATGTTTTTTCTAAATCGGGCGCGAATATGCTTAGCATTTGTTTTTGAAATTTCTTCCGTTTTCGAAGACCAATGTTGAGTGGCCCAGGAGTTTGGAAAAAAGCCGCTCGGAGTAGCTCATCAGCCTTTGCAAGTATTTCATCCAGTTCACATACTAAACTGCAATCATAGCGTTTAATATTCTTGTGTATCCAGTTATTGAATTTTATATTAAACGTCCAGTAGACGGCCTCCAAATTATAATGTAAACCGGTTTTCATATAGAATCTTTCTTTGACAAGCTCCTCTCCAAATCGCTCAACAACAGTTGAAAAATCACAATAGAGGTTACAGACCTCAACTCTTTTAAAGAAATCTTTGAGAAACAAAGCGATGTATTCGTTCCGCAAACTTATAGCTTCTTTAGGAATTAAATTTGTTGGACGGGGTACGCCTAATTCCCATCCTGGCCAATGAATTTTAAGAAGATGAAAAGGTAGAAGACTACATTTTAGCTGTCTAAATTCTTCAAGAATGTCAGAATCAATTTCTTTCACCGCAGACGATTTGAAAACCTCAGCATAGTCATCCCAAAAAGGATGATCGAGAACAACTTTTTCTGGTGTTTCTTTTGTTTCAGACTCTTTACTTTCTGTATTTTTTTCGTGCTTTTTTGCTTCCTTTGGGAGTGAAGAAAATTCCTGAAATTTCTGTTGAGCAAGAAATTCGCCGATTAAAGCTCCAGTGCCTTGACAATACCTCTGAGTGGGACGAATACAGAACCGGAGGTATATCCACCCAATCCATTGAGTTCCAAAAAAGTGAAATAGTGGCACAAACCATAAGAGATGTAATTTAGAAATATTGCTGAGAGCAGTTACAATCACCCCAGTTGCCATACCCAAAGTATACAGACCGCTGAGTAGTCTTCGCAAAGCGAGTGGGTAAAAAACTTCTGGCCCATGTGGAAAGGGTTCTGGTTTTAAAACTTCCGTAAGGAAAGTAATGAATCCCCATAAAACAAAAACACACGAAAGTCCCCATACAATCCATTCAACAATATTCATAATGTTTCTAAACGAATTTATCTTAAATTCTCGATCCCATTATTAGACTTGAACAGTTAATTCTCCTTTTTGCTATTTCCTTAGTTTCCGGGTCTCCCGGAATAGTTTTTCTAAAATCACTGTTTCTTGGAGCAAGCTCAAATGTCCAAATCCACAGATAAACATGCTTCCACCGCTTCATAAATATTCTTCAAAAGCTCTTCAAACGAATCGCCTTGAGTAACGCAACCTGGGATGGCTGGAATTTCCGCCCAATAGCCCCCCTCCTCTGCTTTATGTATAATTGTCTTTAATTTCATGGTTATACCTCGCTGTCTTAAAGTGAGCAGTCAAAATTTACACTCTTTTTTATTTTAAATTTATTATACTTTCTATTTGGCCAAAAAGCAAGAATTTAACGTCCGTTATAGCCTCCTATTCAAGTTGCTCCTTCAATTTCTCAGCGTTTTGGATTAGCTTTTCTCTGGTTGGTTGTTGTTGTGGGGAAAGTTCAAACGTCCATTCGTAGGAATCCACGGTTCTTTTTGGGCTTATTATCTGGGTGAAGAAATCGAACGGAAAGTCATCGTACCACGGCGCTTTTAACTCGCGGTGTGTGTTTAAAGTCTCATAGCCTTCCTTTCTTATCCTGACCCAATAATCGCCGTACCATTCAAAATTGACCGTGACGGGAGACTCGCCTATCTCCTCGTCATTAAGTATGACCAGTGCCCCTTGTGGCTCGGTGTTGATTGTCAGCTTGCGTTCGACGCACCCGCCTAACATCATGGCGGCGATTAGACTAATAACCATCTGAGCCGATAGCTTCTGCATTCTCATAATTGATACCCCTAAATTCGTTGACACCCATATTATAAACAAAAGGCGAAAAGACAAAAGCCTAAAGTCGAGCGTTCGAAGTGTTTTGTGCTTGTTTTGTTAAAGGCTGCTCTGTTCAAAACAGTTGAAATTGTCATTTCGAGCGAAGGCGATAAAGTCGCCGGAGTCGAGAAATCTATTAAAAACAGATTTCTCTGTTTCGTTCGTCCCAATTTGTCGGGACTCACTACGGCCGAAATGACTTCTTTTCAACAGAATATTAAAGGCCCGAAAAACGACCAAGCTATCTTTCGGCGGACGCCGCTGTCAGCTTTGGCTTATCTTATATTCCGCAGCCTGGAGCCATTTGGGATTAATCGTTACGCCCCAGCCCGGGCCGTCAGGGATGGCGACCTTGCCGTCCTGCACCTTCAGTTCAGGTTTATACAGGTCTTTGGTCCACTCGGTCGGCTCGATGGAGAACTCAAGATGCGGTCCCGCATTGGGTATCGCGCCGAGCATATGCAGTGTGAAAATGGTCACCATCGCCAGGTTGGCTGAATGAGGTACGCAGGGCAGCTTTGCCCCATCAGCCATTGCAGCGACACGCAGCGCCCGTGTCAATCCCCCGACGTAGCAGACGTCCGGCTGTACAATATCTACCGCTTGCATACGTATCATCCGCCGCCACTGAGCGAGGTCGTTATCCTGTTCTCCGCCGGCAACGGGGACTTTAATGGCCGCCGTAACCTTTGCAGTCCATTCCAGCTCCCAGTATGGGCAGGGCTCCTCGAAGTGACAGACATTGTTATCTTCCAGTATCTTTCCGACCTCAATCGCCTTGTCCGGCGTATAACAGCTATTGGCATCGACCAGCAGCGACACGTCCTCGCCGATTGCTCTGCGGACGGTAGGGATAAGTGACTCGGTTCGGCCGGGCCACTCGTCCTGGTTGTGTCCGCAGACCTTGCCGATGCGGACCTTAAATGCACCAAAGCCTTTGCTGTCCCTGAGCTGGGTCAGCCGTTTGGCCTCGTCGGCTGGCTTGATGTCCCGCCTCATACTCGAGCCGTATGCGGGTATCGGCCGCGGTCTGCCGCCCAGCAGCTCGCAAACGCTCTTTTTTTCACGTTTGCCCAATAGGTCCCATATCGCGGTATCAAGGCCGGACAAGGCCCGGCAGACAAACGACCACGGAAACTTGTAATTCGCCTCGATACAGCGATCCACGATTGCATCGATGTCCGCCGGGTCTTTGCCGATTGCATGTTGAGCAATTTTGCGGTGCATAATGATAGCGGAGATGTCGGCGTCGAATGTCGATAGCTGGCCGTATCCTTCCGCTCCGTCATCGGTCACAATGCGGGAGATACTTACGTTACCGTGGGTGAAGGTCTCGACGCTCTTTATCTTGGTGCCGGTGGGGCTGGGCCTTGTATGTGGTTTGCGATTTTGTCTATCTACGCCGGCGGCCTGAGCTGTTATTTCACCGGCAAGAGTGTTCTGAAGCTCCATTAGCTCACTTGATGTAATCCCCAAGACGCCGAGTGTCTTCAGAAAATCACGGCGACCGTTCTTCATTGACTATCCTCCTGATTCTGTTTCTGTTGCCTGCGTTTTGTGTCGATTTGTTTCTCTCTGTGTATTTCTGTCTCCCCAAAAACGCTCTTTCAAGCAGGAGTATATCCGTCTATCACGCGCCAATCAAGTAAAATCGCCAATACTGTAAAAACGGATAGATTTTTAACGTAGTTGACAGCGCTGTTGGCGGAAGTTAAATTATTGTCAAATCTCGATGCTTGATGCTTGAGGATGAATACTCGATTTTTTAATTAAATATTCTTTGTGCCTGTGTGCCTTTGTGCCTGTTTTTTTATGGTGTTTTCATTATGAAAATTTCGCTGAATTGGTTGTCCGATTATATCGAAACAGGATTTGACGGTGACCAAACCGCTGAGGTTTTGAGTGATTTGGGGCTCCCTTGCGAAGGGATAGAATATCTCGGCGGCGATGCCGTAATTAATGTTGAGGTAACCAGCAACCGCGGTGATTGTCTGGGCTTACTCGGTATTGCCCGTGAGCTGGCTGCTGCGACGGGTAAAGAATTGAAAATGCCTGTCGTCGAGCTGGATGAGTCCGACAAAGACGTCACGGATTTGGCCGGCGTTGAAATAAATGAGCCGGATTTGTGCAGCCGGTATACCGCTCGGATTATCGAGGGCGTCACCGTCAAGCCGTCGCCGGATTGGCTCAGGAAGCGACTTGCAGCTGTCGGGCTGCGGTGCGTCAATAACGTGGTTGACGCATCCAACTACGCTATGATGGAGACCGGCCAGCCGCCGCACGCCTTCGATTATGCCAAAATTGACCAGGGCAGAATAATAGTCAGAAAAGCTATTGCCGGTGAACGTCTAATCAGTATCGATGGCACAACCTGCGATCTTAATACTGATATGCTGGTTATTGCCGACCCGAAGGGGCCTGTGGCCATAGCTGGTGTTATGGGTGGGCTTGATACCGAGGTCAGCGAAACGACAGCTACGGTTCTTCTGGAGGATGCCTACTTCGACCCTCTTAGTGTCCGTAAAACCTCTCGCAGGCTGGCCTTGCCTTCCGAAGCCGCTTTTCGATTCGAACGTACCGTGGATATTGAGATGGTCGACTGGGCCTCCAAACGCACTGCGCAATTGATAACCCAGGCCGCGGGCGGCAAAGTAGCCAGAGGCGTGGTTGACATTTATCCTAAGAAGCCGGCGCAGAAGCAAGTAACGTTGCGGCTTTGGCGCTTGAACAAGCTGCTTGGTATCGAGGTCCCTTGCGAAGAGGTGGTAAGAATTCTCTCGGCCTTGAGTTTCAGGCCGCAAAGAAAAGGTGATGTCGTGCTCTGCTCGGTGCCTTCCTGGCGCAGTGACATATATCGGGAGGTTGACTTAATCGAGGAGGTCGCGCGTGTGCACGGCTATAGTGAGATTCCGACCGAGCAGAAAATACAAATCGAAGTGGTGCCGCTCGACCCTCGTCAGAAGCTGGTCGAATCGGTCGGGACGTATCTCAACGGCTGCGGCTTTTACGAAACGATAAACGTCGGTTTCGTTGACAATTCCGTTGCTGAGCTTTTTACGGGGCCCGGCGTTAAGCAGCATTTGGCCGTAAAAGATGTGTCCAGGAAAAGTGCGAATCTGCTTCGTCAAACGCTTATAGGTTCTCTGCTCGGTGTTCTCAAGACCAATCTTAATGCTAAGAACTCACCTTGCAGAATATTTGAGATTGCTGATACCTTTGTGCCGGCCGCCAAAGAGGATAGTTTACCAATCGAAAAGGCTAAGCTCGCACTGGTTTGTGACAGTGATTTCAGAGACCTGCGAGGCGTAATTGAAGGGCTGATAGGAAGTATTGATAGAGATTCCCAAACGGATTTTACCTCTACGGCTCTTTTCTGGGCGCAAACTGGTGCCCGTATTGTTGTAAATGGTAAGGAAATCGGTACTGCGGGGATTATTTCGCAGGCTGTAAAACAAAAATTTGACTTTAAAGACGTCCAGCCTTGCGCGGCAGAGATGGATTTTGAGTCGCTTTTAGCTTTGCAAAGTGACGTCATAAAAGTCAAGCCGCTCCCAAGATTCCCTGCAATCCAGCGCGACCTTTCGATTATTGTGGACGAAAATGTTCGCTGGGCTAATGTTATTGATGCGGTTAAAAACAAGGCCACAGGGCAACTGGAAGACATTCAATTTGTCGGGATTTACCGTGGCAGTGGCATCGGTCCCGGCAAAAAAAGCATTACGCTTTCCCTGCGGTTTAGAGATGAGGACGGCACATTGACCCACCAGACCGTTGACCGCTTCCAGGCCGATATTGTAGAAGCCCTCGCTGAGTCTGTCGGAGCTGTGCTGCGGACCGTGTGATTCCTGTTTGACCGCGGCGGGCCAGAAATCTTACAAAAATAAATGGCAGCAGATGTAGCGAAGAAAAAAAAATAAATTCTTTGACACAGGAGTAAATATATGTGATACTTTGAATTTGTTGGCCCCTTGAGGGCAAAACCGCGATAATGTGCTATTTAATGGAAGCTGGTGTTCCAGCGTAAATTCTTAAGTTTAGTTTTTAGAAAAGGTAATCAAAATGAATATCTATGTAGGCAATTTGTCACGTGATGTGACCGAGGAGGATTTGCGTCAGGCTTTTGAAGCCTTTGGCCAGGTCGAATCCATCAATGTTATAAAGGACAAATTCAGCGGTGAATCGAGGGGATTCGGGTTTGTGCAGATGCCATCTAAGGATGAGGCTCAAAAAGCGATCGACGAGATGAACGGCAAGTTTTTGGCGGGACGGAGCATTAACGTTAGTGAGGCTCGCCCTCGCACTGAAGGTAGTCGGGGCGCCGGCGGGCGCGGGGGACGCGGCGGCGGACGAGGTTCTGGAAGTGGCGGCGGCGGTGGTAAGCGGCGCTTCTGATAAGTAACTGGCACCTGGAAATAATATAGCTGTAATATACCTTCGCTTAACAGTGTGATTGCGGTTGTCTTTAATTACCCAAATGCTTTCTGCACTTCATGAGCAATCGTAAGGTTATTTGAGTATTTCTTCATTAAAATAACCCCGAAAAGACTCATACCAATCATAAAAAATTAAGTGTGCTTGACAGGTCTGCTGGTAATCAAACCAGAGATGATTGCTCGTTCGCTTACGGTCGCCGCTCTTTTTATATCCAACCTGATATCCTGATAACCTGATAACCTGCACCCTGATTCCTTGGTATCCTGATGTCCTAATAATAATCCGCAAAGCGCACATATTTTTTCGGATCCGTATCATTCGCTAATTCTACTCATTCTCTTACACGTATGATTTGAGTAATTGTCATTCCGAGCGCAGCCCCCTTTCTTGCTTTCGCAAGAAAGCACGGGGGCGGAGTCGAGGAATCTGTTTTAATATACCTTTCTACCAATCATAAAAATTAAGTGCGCTTTACAGGTCTGCTGGTAATCAAACCAGAGATGATTTCTCGCTTGCTCGCGGCCGCCGCTCTATTGTATATCCAACCTGATATCCTGATTCCTGGTGCCCTGTAACCTGATTCCCTGATAACCTGATAACCTGCACCCTGATTCCCTTGTATCCTGATGTCCTAATAATAATCCGCAAAGCGCATATATTTTTTCGGATTCCTATCATATTGCGGATTTTGTTTTAGAAAAAACAGCCCAAATGCCGAAAAACCAGTAATTAGAGAAAGGCTGAAGGCTTTATTTTAATCAATGAAATTATCGGTATTTACTTGACTTTTGACCTGAGATTTAGTATAAAATTATTGCGGGCTTGACCCTGTGGTGTTCGTATAGAAAGCTGGTGTTTGAAAGAACCGATACCCGTACTGAGGGAAATCAGGCCTTGATGGATCGGAAATGCCTACTCGATAGGACTTTCGGACACAAGCAACGATTACCCACCTGGAAGTAATGGGTTCTTCTCGAACGCTTTCTTACGGCACTGGCGGAGCAAAGCTTCGCAATTGATAAAAAGGCCTGTTCACGCAGGCCTTTTTTGTTTTAGAACTGCTGTGAAACTCAATGCTTATCACAGCCGTAATAGAAGTAATATCGACAATTTTGAAAGCACTTCAGCCCCTATTAAACCCACAATAAAGGTAACAATTGCTCGCGTTCCTCTGATGTTGCAGGACACCGTATAGGCCCGATACATTAACGCCACCATCCATACAGCCATAAGCACCACTACAATCATAGCAAAAATAAATATGCACATATCCGCATAATTCAATACTGTCGAGTCATCAGTGGAGGTGAATCTGGATATCAGATACATACCGAATCTCTCGTTGGCCTTCGGCAGCATTACAATGGATGTAATCAGGTATGGCCAGCGTGCTAACGCCTGTGTCCCGAGCACATCTATCATCCGCCAAGACGCTCTTGATACTATTAAACCAAAGAGAAAAAGTGTTATTGCTATAGCGAGCCAATCTATTAGGCCTTCGGCAAGGAAAAACCATAATGTGGTTTCCAGGCCTTTGTGGACATCGAGGACGCCGTCGAAATGAGTATTGCCGAGAGACCCAATAAAGGCACTTATCAAAATAATCCCTGAACCCAAAAACAAAGCCTGGAATCCAGCTAAAAATCTAAAAGGATTAAACAGCCATTGACCGATGCTTCTTCGAGGCAGGGTTTTGGTATTATTTGCAATTTCGTTCATGGGTTTTCCTTTCCATTATTTTCTTTGGGTCTTTCTGTTTCTTTAAGAAGTTCGATAATCTCATCGAGGCGATTACGGACTGTCGGGTAACTGAGCCGTAGTAGCCGGGCCATCTCCTTTAATGAGCCGCTCGATTTGATAAAATCGAGTATGAACCGCTGGTCTTCGGGCGATAATCTCGTCAGCGCCGGCAATTCATATTCGCCCTGGATTTCAGTGTTACAATGCGTACAAATTAAGCTCTTGACCTTTAGCTGGATATTGCACGCTGGACATGCGGTTGGTAGTAGTTTCATAAATCTGCTCCATATTTACTTTTCATTAATCGTTTGGGGCGGGACAAAGCTTAGACATCCTTTCGTTGTTCACATATCCATTTGTTTTCTCAAAGATTGACGTCATAAAATGCACTTTTAACTTAATTATATTAAACTTCGAATCAATTATGTCAAGTAAAAAATTGATTTTTTCAATTATTTTTTGAGATAAGTGAAAAACAGGTTTAAAACCTCTATTTTGGCTGATTAATTGGGCTGCTTTTATGGATTCTATCGATTTTTTGCCGAAAAAGGGCAGGAATATAGGACGCTTAAATCCCGCCTGACCCTGTATCTTTCCTGCCTTTGGGCTTAAGCTGCAGAATGGATTTGTCGATTAAGTAGCTATCTCAAAACACAGCTTGTCATTCTGAGCGCAGCGAAGAATCTCTTATTTCTGCCAGCCAGACCCTTCGCTTCGCTCAGAGCCTGTCCCGAGCTTGCCGAGGGAGTGACAGTTTTGAGATAGTTTCTAAGTAGGAGCCAATGGAGAATCTTTTTTTGGTTTAAATTGCTAACGTTTGTCAGTAATAAACTTGCATTGTGGAGAACAAAAAATGCCGGGTGTTCGCAGCTTCACCGTTTTGCCGGCTCTGCCGGACCCTTTAAGGGACCTCGAGACTATTGCCAGGAATATGTTTTGGTCCTGGAACCCTGAGTTTGTGGAACTGTTCAAACGTATTGATTGCAGCTTATGGTCGGCTTGCGGTCATAATCCCGTCAAACTACTTAGCAGTGTTTCACAAACAAAATTGGAGGCACTGTCTGAAAATAAGGGTTTCTTGAGTCAGTTGCAGCGAGCCGTCGAAAAGCTTAAATCGTATCTTGATGGGCCGACCTGGTATGAGAAGGTTTGTTCAAAATCTTCCTCCCCGATTATTGCTTATTTTAGTGCCGAGTTTGGTCTTCATGAGTGCCTTCCTATTTATGCCGGAGGCTTGGGAGTTCTGGCGGGCGACCACTTAAAAAGTGCTTCTGATCTTGGTGTCCCCTTAGTAGGCGTTGGTCTTTTGTATCAAAAGGGTTATTTCCGCCAGTATTTGAACGTCGACGGCGGGCAGCAGGAGGTATATGTCGAGAATGATTTCTATAACATGCCGATAGAGCTCGTTCGAAAAGGGAGCGGCCGGCCCTTGACCATCAGCGTTGAATATCCCGGCAGATGCGTTGTGGCGCAAGTTTGGTGCGTTTCTGTTGGCAGGGTAAAATTATATCTGCTGGATACCAACATTCCTGCTAATTCGTCCGCTGACCGTATGATTACCAGTAGCCTCTATGGCGGCGACCGCGAGTTGCGAATCCGCCAGGAAATTATGTTGGGCATCGGCGGCTTGAAGGCTCTCTCGGCTATCGGTATTACGCCCACTGTCTGTCACATGAACGAAGGACACGCTGCTTTTATGGCTCTGGAACGCATCCGCGAATTGCGAAGCGAAAAAAATATGACTTTTGATGAGGCTTTGGAGGCTACAAGGGCCGGCAACGTTTTTACGATACATACACCCGTAAAAGCCGCGCTTGATGAATTTCGTGTGGAGCTGATGGACAAGTATTTCGGCGGTTATTTCCCCCATCTTGGTATAAATAGAAGCCGCTTTTTGTCGTTGGGCAGAATGCTTCCCGACGACGACAACGAGTCATTTAAAATGACCGTTCTTGCACTACGCCTGAGCGGTTACATAAACGGCGTAAGCAAATTGCACGGGCAAATATCACGCGAAATTTGGGCAGGCCTTTGGCCAGGCGTGCCTGTTGGTGAAGTCCCAATAACATCGATTACAAACGGCATCCACATCAAAAACTGGTTATCAGATGAAATGAGCTCTTTGTATGAAAGATACCTCGGCCCAAATTGGGCCGATGAAACCTTTGGTAAGTCGCTGTGGCAAATCGTCGACCAAATTCCTGATGAGGAGTTCTGGCGGATACATCAACGATGTAAAGAGCAGTTGATTGTTTTTGCTCGCAGCCGACTTAAGGAACAGATGCGTCGCAGAGGCACTTACCATACCGAATTGAACCATGCTGAGGAGGTTCTCGACCCCGAAGCGATGACCATCGGTTTTGCCAGAAGATTTGTAGGCTATAAAAGGGCCGATCTGTTGCTTAAAGACCCAAAACGCCTTGTGGAATTGCTTAATAACCCCCATCGCCCTGTTCAGATTATTTTTGCCGGCAAGGCTCACCCGATGGACTCCGAGGGCAGGGACATTATACGTCGCATTATTCACTTTGCCGCACAGCACGATGTCAGACGCCGGGTCGTATTTCTGGAAAACTACGATATTGATATGGCAAGGATTTTGGTCCGCGGCGTTGATGTCTGGTTTAGCAATCCCCGAAGACCCAGAGAGGCCAGCAGCACAAGTGGTATGAAAGCCGCGGTCAATGGCGCCTTGAATATGAGCACCCTCGATGGCTGGTGGTGCGAAGGTTATACCCCTGAGGGCGGCTGGGCAATTGGTGCCGGTGAGTCCTATGAAGATAACGATTATCAAGATATGGTCGAATCGCAGGCCATATATGATATGCTGGAAAACGAGGTTATTCCTCTGTTTTACACCCGCTCGCCTGACAATTTGCCCCGCCCTTGGATATGCAGAGTAAAAAATTCTATTAAGTGGATAGCGCCTCGCTTCAACACGCACCGAATGGTTGCTGAGTATACGCGAAGGTTCTACAATCCTGCTGTGACAAAGTACTCCTATTTAACTGCGGCAGCCTGCACCAGAGCCAGAGCGTTCTCGAAGTGGAAGGCGGAGATGAGGCAGGCCTGGCACGAGTTCACAGTTAAAGATGTGATAATGGAAGTCCACAACGGCGACGGTAACGAACAGCTAAATCCAAAACAGCCGCAGCTCAAGGTCGGCTCGCAGTTATGCGTTAGGGCCTTGGTTAAGCTCGGCACAGTTAGTCCGAATGATGTTTCAGTTGAGCTTTATCATGGTCCTGTGGATACCTTGGAAAATATCAAGGATGGTTCCGCTGTGAGAATGGATTATAAACAGGCGGCCGAGCAGAAAGGCGAGCATTGGTTTGCTGGTTCTATGCCTTGCACAGACACGGGGCAGTACGGTGTTACCGTGAGAATTTTGCCCAGACACGATGACCTTGTTAATCCTTATGAAATGGGCCTTATCCTGTGGGAGACTACGAACTAACGCCTATTCTCTCTTTATCGTTCACATTTTCAAAGGAATTTGATACTCGAATTTATTTTTCTTTATTTTTTGTCTTCTGACTATTAGCTGTGCCCTGTTGAGAATCTTTACCTAAGTCATCGTCTGACTTTTCATCTTTACATTCCAATGCGACTTCGATAAAATGATATGTGATAATTGAGTTCAAAGATTAACAATCACGAGCAACGGATTATAACGATGGAAAATATAAAACTTTACGACACTACTCTTCGCGATGGTATGCAGTCCGAGGGCGTCAGCTTTTCGCTGAAAGATAAAATCGCAATCGCCAAGTGCCTTGATGAGCTTGGTCTCGATTATATTGAGGGCGGTTATGCAGCTTCAAATCCAAAGGAGATACAGTTCTTTCAGGAGGCTGCTAAACTGAGTTTGAAGAATTCCAGAATCGTAGCCTTTGGCAGCACCCGCAGGGCGGATTCCAGCGTCTCAGATGATGTCTCGCTAAACGCTATGCTTGCCTGCAAGACACCGGCCGCTACTTTGGTTGGCAAGGCCTGGGACATGCACGTAACGGATGTCCTGGGCTGTTCGCTCGATGACAACCTCGCTATTTGCGCCGAGTCGGTCGAATATCTCAAAAAGCACGGCATTGAGACCATTTTTGACGCCGAGCACTTCTTCGACGGCTACAAGGTAAATCCGGAATACGCGATGAAGGTCCTCTCTGCCGCTGCCCAGGCGGGCGCTGATGTATTGGTGCTTTGCGATACTAACGGCGGCTGTATGCCTGAACAAGTGTACGAAATTACAAAAGACGTCTGTCAAAAGTTCAGCCCGATGGTAATCGGGATTCATACCCATAATGATGTCGACTGTGCCACCGCCAATTCTTTAGCCGCTGTTCGAGCCGGTGCCCGGCACGTTCAGGGCACAATAAATGGCCTGGGCGAACGCTGTGGCAACGCAAATTTGTGCGCGGTCATACCAAATCTTGCTTTTAAAATGGGTTTTGATGTTCTCAGTCCCGAAAAAATCAAGACGCTTACGGAGGTATCTCTCTTTGTTTTCGAGATAGGCAACCTCACGCCGGTTATGAACATGCCGTACGTCGGCGAAAGTGCCTTTGCACACAAGGGCGGTCTGCACGTGGATGCAATGCGCAAAAGCAAACGCGCTTATGAGCATATCGCCCCCGACCTTGTCGGCAATGAAAGACGGTTCCTTATATCCGAGCTTAGCGGCAGGTCTACCGTCTTAGCCGAGCTGGAAAAGGCAAAGATAGCTGAGGATAAGAAATTGGCCAAGAAGATACTCGTTCGCGTTCAGGAGCTTGAGAACGAAGGCTATCAATTCGAGGCCGCTGATGCCAGCTTTGACCTGCTCGTAAAAAAAATTATGGGCACGTTCAAGCCGTCTTTTGAGCTTATTAAGTATCACGTCAACGTCGAGAAACGCTTAACTGGCGATCTGGTTACCGAGGCGACGGTTAAACTCAAGGTCGGCGATAAAACCGAGCACATCGTCGGCGAAGGCGATGGCCCCGTTAATGCACTGGATGCAGCTTTGCGGAAGTCGCTGGAGGGATTTTATCCGAGTATCAAGGATATTCGTTTGATTGATTATAAGGTGCGGGTGGTCAATGCCGGAGCTGGGACTGCTGCTCGTGTGCGTGTCATAATTGAGTCCAGAGACAAGAATTCGATATGGGGAACAGTTGGCGTCTCTGAAAACATCATCGAGGCCTCCTGGCAGGCCCTTGTCGACTCCGTAGAGTATAAGCTACAAAAGGATGCTCAAAATATTTAGAGCATCTAACAAAAAGAACTTTGCCTATCTGTCATTCCCGCGAAAGCGGGAATCCAGACCCATCGAGCAATTTCAGAGTTCATTTTGTTACAGCCTCTTAATTTTTCTGATATTTTGCCCCCAGTTTTACTGGGGGTTTTTTTATTGGTAGGGCAGGGCTTGCCCCACCAATTCCTTATTGTTTAGCCCCGAAGCCCGCTTCGGCGTCCCCATATTTAGCCCCGCAACTTGTCCACCGTAATGCGTGAAGGCGGATTTATTGTGTGGGTTGTCGTTTCTTCATATTTAGCCCGCCGTTTCGCGGTGGGTTATTTAGCCGTCGCCGGCATTTATCCGCCGTAGATTTATCGAAGGCGGACGGCGACCCCCGCAGAGCCCCAAGCGTCAGCGCGGGGTTACAGAGCCGCCGCGAATGTAAGTGGGCGGTAATTCCTGCAGAGCCCCAAGCGTCAGCGCGGTGTCACAGAGCTGCTACAGTAATGGAGCGGTAATTATCCCCAAATTTGTCCACCGTAATGCGTGAAGGCAGATTTATTGCGGGGTTTGTTTAGCCGTCGCCGGCATTTATCCGCCGTAGATTTATCGAAGGCGGACGGCGACCCCCGCAGAGCCCCAAGCGTCAGCGCAGGGTCACAGAGCCGCCGCGAATGTAAGTGAGCGGTAATTCCTTCAGAGCCCCAAGCGTCAGCGCGGTGTCACAGAGCCGCGACAGTAATGGAGCGGTAATTATCCCCAAATTTATCCGCCGTAGGTTGATTTATTGCAGGGCCTTGTTTTTCCCACGACTTGTCCCGATTTTATTTATCGCGGAAGCAGGAATCCAGATTCTTGTCCAATATTCGAATATCCCTCTTGACGCCTTCTCTTTTTTCCGTATCATTTTAGTCGTGTTGCAGGAGTTATGGAAGGAAACTAATGGCCAGACTTGATTTCAAAGGTAAAGCGTTTGTTCAAAACTATCACCTGCAGGTCAAATACCATCAGCTTATCCCGCGCAAAGATAAATCCCTCACTAATAAAGTCTCACTCCATGACAACCTCATAATCCACGGCGATAACCTAAAGGCCCTCAAAGCCCTCCTGCCCACTTACGCAGGCAAAATAAAATGTATCTACATCGACCCGCCTTACAATACCGGCAACGAAAAATGGGCTTATAACGACAACGTAAATTCCCCTATGATGCAGGATTGGCTCGGCAAAGTCGTCGATAAAGAAGACCTCACACGCCACGATAAATGGCTCTGTATGATGACCCCGCGGCTAAAACTTCTCAGAGAATTGCTAACCGAAGATGGTGTGATTTTTGTATCCATTGATGATAATGAGCAGCATCATTTCAAAATTTTAATGAACGAAGTTTTTGGACAAGATAATTTTATTTCTCAAATTGTTTGGAAGAAAAAAACAGGTGCAGGTAAACATATAAGTTATGTATTTGACGAGCATGAGTATGTGTTGGTTTTTTCAAAAAATCCAAGTGCAATGGAAGATTGGAGATTAAGGTCTTCCGATGACGGTACTTTTCGAAATCCTGACAACGATGTGAGGGGTTCATGGGAAAGTTGTGCTATTACGGCTCCTTCAACCAATAGAAATCCTAACCAGCTTTTTATGATAGAAGTTCATTTTCATAAACCTAATGCAAATGTTAAAAATATCGATAAAGAGGGGCGCTCTTTAATTATTAAAATTGAGTATATCGGTCATACTGTTGCTATAAGAAACCTTAAAGAAAAAGATCCGGTATCTTGGGAGGATTTTGATGAAAGAACAAATATCGCCAGATTTATTCGAAGATGGGCATTTACGAAGGATAGTATTCAAAATGTTTTTAATGATAAAAAAGTTTACTTTAATGGTCCTAACCTTCCACGATTTAAAAAATTTGAGAAAGAGTATGTAGGAAAAGCATTGAGAAGTATTTATTATGATGAGTTTAGTACTCAACAAGGAACTAACGATTTGCGAGAAATTTTTGGGGATAAGATTACCGAAGTATTCGAATATCCTAAACCTGTTTCACTCATCAAACATCTTATTACTGCTGCCACTTCACAAGAAGATATAATCCTCGATTCTTTTGCTGGTTCCGCTCCAACTGCACAATCTGTTTTAGCATTGAATAAAGAGGATGGCGGCAATAGGCGGTTTATCCTGGTCGAGTGCGAGGATTATGCAGATAAAATCACCGCCGAGCGTGTTCGGCGGGTAATAAAAGGTGTCAAAAACGCTAAAAATGAAAATTTGAAAAAGGGCTTGGGTGGGACTTTCAGTTTCTTCGAATTGGGCGACCCCATCGAAATGGAAAGTATCCTCGAAGGAGATAAACTCCCTTCTTATAAAGAACTTGCCAGATACGTCTTTTATACCGCTACCGGCGAAGAATTTGACGAAAAGGCCGTCGATGAGAAAAGAAATTTCATCGGTGAAAGCAGGGAATATCTCGTATATCTGTTCTATAAACCAGATATCGATTATTTGAAGGCAACTGCCTTGACGCTCGACAGGGCAACGGCCCTTGGCCCATATAAAGATAAACGCCGACTCGTCTTTGCTCCGACAAAATATTTAGACCAGGATCACCTTGATAACTTGCGAATCGATTTTGCGCAACTGCCATTTGAAATTTACCAATTGGTAAAATAATGGATTCCCGCCTGCGCGGGAATGACAAGTAGGATGGAACCAAAAGAATACCAGACAAAAACACTTAATCAGGTTAAACGATACCTCGAACTACTTTACGAATGGCGTTTGAAAAATGAAAAAGTAGTTAAGGAAGTTGGCGAAGATGCTGCAATTGATTTTCCTTCAAAGGCATGGGCGAAGTTTGAAGGTCTTTATCAAGGTTATTCTTCACGCAGCGACGGCCTCGGTAGACCACTGCCCTGCTTTTGCCTCAAAATCCCCACCGGCGGCGGTAAAACCTTCCTCGCCGTCAAGACCATCGACCTGATAAATACAGTCTATCGCAAAAGCCGCACCGGTCTTGTCCTCTGGATCGTCCCCACCACTCAGATATACAACCAAACAATAAAAAATTTGCGAAATCCAGACCACCCATACCGCCAGCACTTCAATATCGCAAGCGGCGGCAGAACCCTTATCCGCGAAAAGACCGATATATTCTCGCCTCTGGATGTCACTGAAAACTTGATTGTCCTTATGCTTATGCTGCCATCAGCCAGCCGAAAGACAAAAGAAGTCCTGCGTATGTTCAAGGACGCCGGCGGTTTCGCGGAATTCTTTCCACCGGAAGACAACCTCGAAGCAAATGCACGCCTTTTAGAAAAAATCCCAAATCTCGATACCTTCGAAAAACAATCTGCCTTTTGGGGAAAACAGATCAAATCCTCTCTCGGTAATACACTGCGATTGCTTAATCCTGTAATCATCATCGATGAAGGTCACAAGGCCTACAGCCAAATCGCCAGAGAAACTCTTGAGGGATTTAATCCATCCATAATCGTTGAGCTTTCTGCTACGCCGCCGGATAAGAGCAACAAGCTCGTTGACATTACCGGCATCGAGCTAAATCGTGAAGAAATGATAAAATTCGACCTGCACATCTTTAACAAGGCAAATCCTGATTGGAGAGAAACGCTTCTCGAAGCCCATAACCACCTCGAAATGCTAAAGGAAAAGGCAAGAGAATATCAGGCCAACACTGGAAAATATATCCGGCCGATTTGTCTTATTCAGGTTGAGCGCACGGGCAAAGAGCAAAGAAAGTCCGGCCTCATTCATTCAGAAGACGTCCGTGAGCATCTCATAAATATCGTTGGTTTGCAGCCCGATGAAGTCGCCGTCAAAACAAGCGAAAAAGACGAGCTTAAAGAAGTCGATGACGTTGGCGGCCTGATGTCCGAAAATTGCCGTATCCGATACATTATCACCAAACATGCCCTTCAGGAGGGCTGGGATTGCGCCTTTGCTTATTGTTTATCAATCCTTACTCGTCCCGGCTCAAAAACCGCCCTCACCCAGCTTGTCGGGCGAATATTGCGTCAGCCGTTTGCTAAAAAAACCGGCTTCAAAGAGCTCGATGAAAGTTATGTCTTTTGTTACCAGCAGCAGGGCGCCGAACTTCTCGAAGAAATTCGCAAAGGTTTTCGCGGCGAAGGTCTCGGCGACCTAACCGGCCGCATCGCTATGGACGATGAAACTGCCGGCGAAGAACACGAAGAAGTTGTTGCACAAGTAAGGGAAAAATTCAAAAAGTCCGCAGACCAGGTCATTCTCCCCGTCTTTGCAATCCGCGACGGCTCCGACTGGAGAAAGGTCAGCTATGAAATAGATATCGCTAGCCAAATCCCTTGGGACCAAGCGGACCTTTCACCACTTGACTCACTCAACCTATCCATGCTTGAGCAGAAGGACCTTGAACAAGTTGCTTCACTTTCAGAAGATGTTAGACGTGTTATTGAACTCAAAGAGGAACTTGAACTGAAAACCGGGGCTCTTAAACTCGATTCTGTTTTTCTTGCACGTCACCTTCTCGATATTGTCCCCAACCCCTGGATTGCTTTTGAATTCGGCAAAACCGTCCTAAATAAGCTGCTTTCCAAATTCTCTGAAAAGGTTGTCATCAACAATTTCGTTTTCATCATCGAAGAGCTCCGTAAACATCTCGTAGGAGAAAAAGACCATCTCGCCGAACAGGTCTTTCGCGACATGATATCACAGGACAAAATGCACTTTCTTGTAATTGCCAACAAACTTGGCTACAGACTCCCAAAGCGTAAGAAAGCCCCATCTCCCTGGCTGACCAAATCTACCGGCGCATCTCTCGAACGCTCTCTTTTCGACTATGTCCCTGAAGATGATTTCAACGAAATGGAACGCAGGGTTGTTTGGTGCCTCGACGACCAAAATAAACTCCTTTTTTGGTATCGTAACGTCCCAAGAGAAGATTATTGTGTTCAGGGCTGGCGTAGTCACCGTGTCTATGCCGATTTCATATTTACCGACATCAGCTCCAACGGCAATAGCTTTAATCGCGTCTTTGTCGTCGAAACAAAAGGTCTCCACTTAAAGGATGCTGACAGGACCGAATATACGAAAAAGCTATTCAACCTCTGCAATGAGCACGCACGCGAAATGACGCTCACAGAACTTGGCCTCAAACTCCCTTCTAAAAAAATATCGTTTCTTGTTATTGATGAGTCTGAATGGCAGAATCGCCTCAACGCCTTGTTCGCCCCTTGAATAATGCCATATTGTTGCCTTCCTCGATAGGTCCTTCAAAGACCAACTCTGATTTTATTTCAAAAAGAAAGAGTAAGTCCGTGTCTCTGTGGCTGGAGCTAGATTAACCATCTTGTCCAAGTTAACAAAATGTTAATTTTTAAAAAGTGTTATTTTTAGATGAATTTATATCACAAAAATGATAATTTCTATGAGTTTATATCCAATTCATGCCAAATTTGTGTTCATTTTTTCGCATGTTTTTCTTATCTATCTTATCTAAGCCACGCATATTAACATACCAATCTCAGTTTTTTATGTAAAAACTAACATCCCAATTAAAAAAGCCTGAAAAAAACTAAATTCCATCCTAATTTTTAAAATTTCATTTCACAATCGTGGTAATTTGGGGAAAGAGTGTTTTGAACTTTATTTAACTTGCAATGCGGAATTTGTAACGCTTGAATCCATCCACTACACGATATTATGTACCACTAACGGCACTTCTTGCGGTATTATCTGGCGTCTTTTCTTTCGGCGGTTTATTGTTCTTCGCTCACAGTGCGTTATTGGATTATCGTTCGAAGCCAGTTGGAGGGCTTCAAGGGCGTTTGCAGCGTATAAATCGGCTTCCATCTCTTGCCAAAGTCCATCGGCTCGGTTAAATAGCCCACCTGATACCATTATGCGCATATGTGGCCAGGCGTTTACGGATTTTATGGTATCTATCAGTCGCCGAACAGCAGGTGCTTGTTTTGGAGCGGTGCCATAAATTAACAGGATATCTGGGGAATATTCGTTGATAAAAGCAAGGATGTCGTCGTTGGTCAGGCCACCACCCAGGAACCTTACTTCCCAGCCATCGCTTTCAAACAGGTCGGTTATCATTTGAGCCCCGAGTTCTTGCAGTTCGTCTGGTGCGCAACAAACGACTATTTTTTTGCTCTTACTAGGTCGCCGAGGTAGCTTGTTTTGAAGCTGATCCACAATAGTGCGATTGATTCGAGTGGCTAAATGCTCTTGGATAGGGGTGATTTTATCTGCTCGCAGCAGTCTTTCGATTTCTACCATAATCGGCCATACTATGTGTACATATACTGAATTGGCAGGTATGCCCCTCTGAAGGGATTCTTCTATAGCGGCCCGGCAGGCTTTTCGATCTCCTCGCAGCAAAGGTTCTAAATAGCGGGCCAGGATGTCTTGCTCAACCATAATAATTTGCTCTCCAAAAGCATTATCTATTTTATATAAATTGCCTATTTTTTCGGACACAAATCTTTTTGGAAGCAGTATGTTAAAATAGATAATATTTTCACATAAACAATATAAGTATCGGAGGGTGTTTAAGAAAAACTTTAGTTAAAATAGGCAATTTATATGATAACATAAAAGATTATCCAATCTACTATGCTTGGTGTAAATTTTTTATTTGCAGGGATTTAACTTGATAATTTCTTGTTGCTTGCCAAAGTGTGAAAACAAATATATTTCCTTATAGAATTTAGAAAAACTGCGGCTTGCTACAGGGCAAATTAAGTGGTGATTATTACATAATTGGTGGGCTAAAGACCACCCTACCAATGACAAAACTCCCAGTGAAACTGGGGGCTAAAAAATACACAGGACTGGGTGCTAAATATTTTTTGCGTTGTCGTCTGCCCCACCTTCGATGGGTAAACTTCGCAGATGCTTCCGACTTAGTTTGCGCTACAACGGACAAGTCGGCGGATAAATCCGCCAGACGGAAGGCGGATAAATGCTGACAACGGCTAAATTCCTCGATAAGCTCAGGATAGACAACCCGCCGTGAAACGGCGGGCTAAATATGAAGAAAGAAAACCCCGCAATAAATCCGCCTTCGCGCGTTACGGCGGACAGGTTGCAGGGCTAAATATGGGGACCCCGAAGCTGGCTTCGGGGCTAAACAATAAAGGATTGGTGGGGCAAGCCCCACCTTACATTTTTTTGCGTTGTCGTTCCGACAACGGCTAAATTCCTCGATAAGCTCAGGATAGACAACCCGCCGTGAAACGGCGGGCTAAATATGAAGAAAGAAAACCATGTAATAAATCCGCCTTCACGCGTTACGGCGGACAAGTTGCAGGGTTAAATACTTGGGACGGTTGGACAAAGAACTACGAGATACGAGATACGATTTCATCAGGGATGTCAAAATTCGAGTAGGCGTTCTGCACATCCTCGTGGTCCTCAAGCGCCTCCATCAGGGCAATTATCTTACCTGCGGTTTTTTCATCGCTGATAGTTACGGTGCTCTTCGGCACCATTGAAATTTCAGCGACCTCGGTAGGTATTTCTTTCCCTTTTAGAGTCCTCTTTAGTGCTTCATAGGCGCCCAGCTCACAGGTTATCTCGAAAACCTCTCCCGTATTTTGCATATCGTCCGCACCGGCATTTAGCGCGATTTCCAGAAGCTGCTCTTCGCTGGCTTTAGCGGTATTAACCGTGATAAGTCCCTTTTTACCGAACATCCAGCTAACACAGCCGCTCGTCCCCAGTGAGCCGCCGTGTCTTTCGAACAGATGCTTAATTTCCGATGCGGTCCGATTGTGGTTATCCGTCAGCGCTTCAACCATTACAGCCACGCCGTGCGGACCATAACCTTCGTAGAGCACCTCTTCAAAATGAACGCCCTCCACCTCGCCGGTACCTTTCTTGATTGCCTTTTCGATCGTATCCTTCGGCATATTGGCCGCTTTGGCCTTGTCGATTGCATATCGCAAAGCAAGATTTGCAGCCGGGTCACCCCCGCCTTTCTTGGCCGCGACTATTATCATTCGAGCAACTTTGCTCCATATCTTGCCGCGCTTGGCGTCGGCTGCCGCCTTTTTATATTTTATTCCCGCCCAGTGTGAATGGCCTGACATAACTGCTCCTAACCAACACCGCAGACTATGAACGCTGAACCCTGAACTATGAACTAATAACCATGAACTAACAACAAAATATTATACTTCATTTTTCTTTTACAAGTAACAATTTTTCCCAAAATGTTTGTCTCGGGTTGCACTTGCAATAAGAATCCACAATACAGTTGCCCAGGTCGAAGACCCGCATTAGGCGAGACGAAATACAAAATTTAATAGTCAATAATCAATTATCAATAATCAGCTAAGAAGGGCCTATACCGAATCAAATAGGTATAGGCCCCGAATTACATTCGCCACGGCGCCCAGCCAAGGACGCAAATCTTTATGTCATTCCCGCGAAACTCGTCCGCCAGACGTAAGGCGGACTTGTCCTCGACTCCAATCGGGGAGCGGGAATCCAATTAGCAGCACATCGCTGTTGTTACGGCATCGGCCAAAGTTGCTCATCAAGCCATGCATCTGCCAGAATAGCATAGTCCTTGAAATCGACCTTCTTATCCTTGTTCAGGTCAGCGAGCATAGGTGATAAGGTTACTGGATTGAGGTTCAGGTTATCGGTGATTAACAAACGGTCCAGCAACGTCCCGTCTTCCCTGTAGGCTATCTCCAGGGTATGCGTCCCGGCAGCCAGCGTGAAGTGCACTATCCTGTCATCCGGGTCATCGTCGCTGTGGACGTCGTCCCAATGCCAATCACTCCCTTGCTCTACGCCATTCCACCTCACCCAGCCGCTACTGTGGTTAATCGTCTGTGTGGTTGCCCCTGGGATGCGGACCCAGAAGGAGTCATCGCTGCCGCTGGGGGCGATCACCCGACAAACAACCTTATAGATTCCTGCGGCGACATTAAAGGTGTAAGTTGCGCGACCCAGGGCGGGGGGATTGCCGGTACTACTGTTGCCCGGCGTTACCGCGATGTACTGACCGCCGGAGGCATCAGGCCTGTCCGTCCAGACCTGCATGGGGGCGGTTATCGTGTTAGCTGATTCCGCTTCGAGCCAAATTCCCGCGCCGATGCCGGGTGTCAGCTCTTCAAGCAACCACTGTTCTGACATTACTTCAAACTCACTATAGTTGACAACGCAATCCTCAACGTAATCGAGTTTGGCGAAATCGGCTGAACGACGCGTTAGAAAACATCTGGAAGGATACAACCGGATATCATCAAAGTAAAGCGTACCTGAGCCGCCGGGCTTTGGATTATTCTTGTCACCAATACCAACAATAATCGTATTGATATTGGCTAAGTTCACGCCCTTATCTGAGAACTGCTTCAAAGCGATAAGCCACTCCGTCCAAGTGTTTAACTGCGTAGCATTGGGGTTATCGTGGTACACTACTGCAGGCGTACCGCCGCTATTGGCCAAAGCCACATACATCGGGTCAGCGGTATTGCTGAGTATGCCGATATCCTGCGATTGCCACTGCCCTGTAACCGCGCCGGTAATCAGGACGCCGGAGAATTTGGCCTCGCATTTTACGCCGGCGCTATGGGACGTCAACGCCAAACCTACATAGACATCCGTACCCATTACAATGTTTCGTGGATTCCATACCATCGGCTGCCAGGTAGCACCGTCACTGGAATAGTAACCTCTGAAGTTGTTCGCAACGTCACGCTCCAATTTTATCCAGTAAGGCACCTTAAGCGCTTGTTGCTCAGCCGTTGCTACTGAACTGTCGCTCGTGGCGCTACCATCCGTATCCACCCTGGCCTGGTATCTACATCCTCTGGTTGGCGTGCCGTCAGGTCTGGTCGGCGTCATGTACACCGCAGCGAATTTCGAGCCTGGCTCCAGCGTCTCGCGAATCATCACGCCGGCCTTGACCCAGTCGTTGGAGCCGGGGACCAGCTCGACACTTTCTACCCTCGCTATAATCGAGCCTGCGCCGGAGAGCCGCACGTAGGCATAGTGGAACTGGTCGGCTGTGCCCCATATATCTGCGCCTGCGGCAGTCATCGTATATTTGCCGACCGGCCCCTCCACGAAGCTGCCCACCGAGCCTGGACGACCTCTAAACCAAAGCGACAACGCCTTAACACCTTTTTTGGTCCAATCCTGCCGTGGACTCAACGTTAGGGTCGCCTCAGAATACTTTGCCGTGCCGGAGTTGTTGTAGAAGAACGGCATCGCCTGCTTATCACTGTGAACGATACTTCGCTCAGCAAAAGGAGGAACGTCATAACCAACAATAGAGCCGTTTGTCGTAGTGCCGTATCCGTCTATCCACGCATTAAATATCCTGTTGCTCCCAGGCTCAGCGATGTCAAGGTCATTGTAGCTCTCAAAATCGTCTACGACAAAATATTCTTGTGTCGTAAAGTTCCAGACATCGCCTTGCCAAATGCTGGGGGTTTCTACCTCATTGACCTCATCGACCCGCCAGTAGTAAGTCTTGTCTAAATCGAGGGGTAAGGGACCATAGCTGGTCTCGGTCACGCTAACAACATCGGCGGTACCGTTGACTACAGCCTGCCAACTGTCGCTGAAGTAGACGTTGTGCTTGGCTGCCTCTCTTCCCGCTCTGAAGCCGAGGGTCATGTCGATGGGGTTATCTATTGTACCAATAGAGACATTTGTTGTCCCCGAATCCGGGTTGGGCTCTCTGGCATAGACCGGTATGTAGAAGAAGCGAACCTCGCTGAGACCATATTGGCGCAGGATGCCTCCCCAGTTACTGTTAACCGTGAGCCTGACGTATCTTGCCGCGATACCACCCAAATCAACGGTTGTATTGTGTGCATAGCCGGAAGCACCGGGTGCCCGGGCAAACTGGTGAGTAGTGCCCAATGTCGTATAGTCGGTGCCGTTGATAGAATATTCAATGGTGACATCTTTGCACCCGAAACCGACCGCTAACTCCAAGCTCTCATTCGAGTTCCATACCCACATCTCGTGAAGTTTGTAAAGCCCATCGAATTCAAATTGTATCCAGGTCGGCTGTGGCCCTGCAATATCGCTTAGCCACATATTGTTGTCACCTACTGTATTGTGCAATAAACCAGTACTATCCAATCCTGACCTGTTGACTGTATTTTGAGGCCCTTTAGCTAATGCGCTGCTGGAAGCTGTGGCGATGACGTTCGTAACGACGTAAACAAATGGCTCGGTCGTAAATCTCCAGACGCTACCTTTGCGTATCGTACTGCTTGGTGGAGCATTGACCTCATCAATTCGCCAGTAGTAAGTCTCCTCGAACGCAAGGCGCTGGGCGGGAGTATAGATGTTGGGGCCCTGGCCCTGACTTACAAGCACACCGAGCGAATTGACTCTGTCGGCATTATTGACATTGTCTAAAACGGTTCCTAAATACACATCGTGCTTGTCGGCAAACGCTCCCGCCGTCCAGCTAAGGGCGACATCGCGGGGCACATCTGTTGCACCATCACCAGGACTTGGATTAAACGCTGTTACTCGGGCGCCGCGTATGCTTTCGGGCGGGCCGGGCTCCGACCCCGTAAGTGTGTAATTGGGGTTGGTGGTCAGAACAATCTTGTCGATAATAAGTCCGTCCTCACGCACGTAGATGTTCAGGACGTGCACGCCGGTCGTAGTTATCTCGATCTGCGACGGCTCCGGCCTTTCATATCTGCCGTTATTCCATTCGTACTGGTTATTCCAGCCGCTCATTCGGTTAGAAAGGGGAGTTTCCACGCCGTCCAGACCGGCATGGCATGAGTCATCGCTCCCACTGGCACCCCATGCTAAAATCCATACGTAGTGCGGTCCAGTCTTGACAAAGTTAATTTCATAGTCCAGACGCTCACTATTGGCACCATAGTTGGTGTCGTGTCCGCCTCGGCCGTTGGGCGCCCACATACCGGCAGCGCCTGCAAAACCATCCACTGGCCCAATCACCAACTCCCATTTATGGCCACCTCGTTCGACATTGTCATCGTAGTGCTCGGCTTCGATAGACACAATCCCATCTGAACCGGGGTCCTGGTTGTACGGCGCCGCATTTGCCGCACACACGACCAGGCCCAGCACGAAAACAAAAGAAGCCGAATAAATTAATTTTTTAGACATAATATTCCTCCTTCAAAAAATTAAGATAATTATATAGAACACAGCAGACAGAATACAGAATGTAGGATACACGAAGAATTTCAATTCTGCCTTTTTAATTCTTGTTTTGGTCCTAACCAGGACAATTTTTTACGACTTGATTCTACCTCCTTCCTTGGGTTCCCAAATGCTCATTATCGCGTTTGGGGTCCTGTTCAAAAGCCCAATCCATTCTTCGTAGTAGTCCGACTACGAAGGATGAATACGAACCCTTGATTGAAAGATGAACATCACACCTGCGAAGCACACAACTCCAGCAGTTTCATAGATGCGCCGCCCTGGGCGGACTTCTAACACGTCTGGGGTGCCACGCGTCTTGTGGGAAATTTCTCGCCGCAGCTTTGTGCCTCGCTCAATAATTCTTCAGCTAATCCACCTGACAATCATAAGAATTTCACGCGCCGGCAAAATAAAATCCACAGATACCGACCTACGCGGGCACAACCTTAACCGATTATATTTATACCAAATTAGCCACCTTCACGTCAATGATGAAATTTCCATATTTTTGAAAGATAGATTATGCATACTTTTCGATAAGATTGTATAACAAAGCGTAACTATCTTATTTATCTGCAATATCTTACAAGCATTTTTGGGAGCTGCCTCCTAAGGTTTTTCCCTCTAATTTCTTGGCCGATTCTTCCATCTGCGGTGCAGCCACCAGTATTGAGTCGGCTCTTCCCGCACGAATTCCTCAATTGCTTTGGTATATTCTGCAGTAACCCATTCCAGCGGGTCATCCTTCTGTGCCCATTCTTCGGGGAAGATAATACGATTGACTCCAATTTCAAAGTAAAAACGATTATCAACTCTCCTGCTGTATCCGACCCCTATCGGTATATTGTTGGTAATGGCCATCAAGCCTATGCTTTTATATGTGCTGGCCTTACGACCGAAGAAATCAACAAATAGCCCTTTTTTGCCGGCATCCTGGTCGGCAATAAAGCAGAGTGTGGCTCCGGTAGGAGCGATTTTCCCTATAAGCTCGGCTGCGCCTCTTTTGTCAATTATCCTTAGCCCGGATTGCTTGAGGACTCCATAGAGGTACTTGTTAACATACCTGTTGTCCAACGGCCGGGCGACACTGTGGACGTTAAAGCCAAACAGCCCCAGAATGTAACCTATAATTAGAAAGTCGCTGTAATGGGCAGCGACCATCAGCAGCCCCCGGCCTTCCTGCATCAGCCATTTGGCCCTTTCAGCAGTCTTATAGCACGAGTAGTTACGCCAGTTATGCTTTTTTACCAATCGGGCCGTATACATCACATCAATCGGCAGCATCGCAAGATGTTCGAAACTTCGTCGGCCTGTCTGCTGTATCCATTGTTCGCTTTTTTCCGGGAAACTTGCACGAAGATTGTCCAGGGCCCGATTTCGGCCGCGATGATAGTGTTTCCACAACAATCGGCCGAGAAAACAACCGGTATTTAGATTGGTCTCGACATCGAACAAGTAAAGAAAAACCATCAAAATCCGCAGCGCAATATAGGCCAGCCAATCTATGAAGGGATTGTGTTTTTGCCTTTTCTTCTTTCGTGGGGCCGAATCAGCCATAGGCCGTGATTTTAGACTCAAAATAGTCACTGTCAAGTTTTTCAGGATATTATCAAAAGGAACAAAGGAACGACAAATTGCATTATGTACTTGCCAAAGCGGCAATTACAGTAATATTTGTCTGAAAATCGGTCAGTTTGAGTTATTAGCACAGTCCATCTTAATGGTCTTTATTTATCTGTTAACAGTTAGAGCTTGGCCCGGTATTAGCCTAATAAAAAGAAAATACTTCGAGAATAGGCAATTTTTTCCTTGAAGTGAAGGTGACAAATTGTTATAAATAAGATAGATAGGGTTATACCCGCACAGTCGGATGCTGTGGAATCTGGTTTTTCGGCAGGAAAAATCTATATATTTTTGAATAGATTAGCCTATTTGAAGGGCCAAGAGGTGAGGTATGGAGTTTTAAGAGACAACTCTGTACTTTGAAGGCGTGATATTAACATTTCAATTAACAGCCCAAATTGGGCTTTTGAAGGAAGGAGGTAGAATCAAGTCATAAGAAATTGTCCTGGGCAAGCATAAAATTTAGTGAAAGTGGAAGTTTTTATCGGTCGTTTTATTGAAAACGACCCAAACAATTTGGGTTTTGGTGTGTGGCCAAAACCTGATTATCTTAACCTTTTTGAAGGAGGATTATTATGTATAGGAAATTGATTTTTTTAATGTCTTTTATTTTGGTACTGGCTCTGACCGGTACAAATGTGGTCTTCGGCGCGGTGTGGGAGGGCATAATCAAGGACTCTCAGGATTGTGTTGAACAAAGTAACCCGACGCCGACCGGGGCTATGAACTT